>ERZ507558.1156-NODE-1156-length-1024-cov-2.63364_pt1 | contig 1024 bp, 1 predicted proteins | sample MGYA00248670_ERZ507558 | MGnify/ENA primary metagenome ERZ507558 (study PRJEB26165, sample SAMN02676152) | human gut metagenome | isolation source: stool | host: Homo sapiens | place: USA | study: EMG produced TPA metagenomics assembly of the C.diff FMT (human gut... | reverse complement strand
TCCCGCCGTCCGCAAAGAAGCCATCCGGAACATGCTTGCCCAGCTGACGGTTCCGAACGCCGATCCCTATGACACGCATTTCGAACCCGATTCGCCCGAATGCCGCGAAAAGGATGCCAAGAAAGAGCAGAATGAAGCGCAAGCCGCCTGCAAGGAACTGAGCGCGGATATCCGCATCGCTCCGGGCAGCGACCGCATCGAACTCTTCCTTCAGGAAGGGGAAGAGTCCGCCGAATAGTCGTCTGAGGAAGAAGGAATTGTTGAAGGGGGGAGGGAACCGTGTTCCTTCCTCCCTTCAAGCATGTAAGAGAGAGAGAGAGAGAGAGAGAGAGAGAGAGAGCATCCGGGGAAGGAGAACCTTTCCCGAGCAGGGAGGAACCAGCCCCATTGAGGCGCCTTTTTCGGATTGAGGGGAAAGCGTGCGAAAGGACAACCTCTGAACCAAGAGAGAGGCTGGCAAAGGCGGAAAACGAAGCTGTCCGAGGTTCAGATGGCCACGAAGGAAACGCAATTGCCGTGGCTGCGGATCAGGAATTCCAGATCGGAGAACGCCAGGAAGACGGTGGCGGTGTTGCGGTTGGGATGGACACCGAGTGAAGGGAGCCCGGCGAGATCGCGGTCAAAGAGCACTTCCACGGCGCGGGCCTCGTCATTCAGGATTCCCAAGGGCGTCACGGCCCCTTTTTCCAACCCCAGAAAGCGTTTCAGCCGATCTTCCGAGGCAAAGGACAGGGCACTCGTTCCGAGTTGCCCCCGCAGCGCCTTGAGATCCACAGTCTTACAGCTGCACAGGACAACAAGGAAATGGCGCTTGCCCCGCGCATCGCGCAGAAAAAGATTCTTGGCGATCTCGGCATCCGCGTCAAGATGCAGGCGCTCCATTTCTTCGATGGTATACACGGGATCATGCGAAACCATGCGGTAACGGATGCCCGCATTATCCAGCACGTCCAGAACCTTACGGATCTCTCTGTCTTCCATATCTTCCCCGTTACGCGCCATACACAATGAACACATATACAAA
>ERZ507558.589-NODE-589-length-1502-cov-2.78922_pt1 | contig 1502 bp, 2 predicted proteins | sample MGYA00248670_ERZ507558 | MGnify/ENA primary metagenome ERZ507558 (study PRJEB26165, sample SAMN02676152) | human gut metagenome | isolation source: stool | host: Homo sapiens | place: USA | study: EMG produced TPA metagenomics assembly of the C.diff FMT (human gut... | reverse complement strand
CATATTAAATTAAATTGTTATTTATACAATGACAAACGGATTTAAAAGGTCTAAGATGCTCCTCATATCGTTGTGAGCGAAGATTCAAAACCTGATCGATTGCCTCGAGCAGGTGCCTACCAAGGAGGGTATCATGACGGAACTCACTCAATACGTGTATGCCTTTGACAAGGCGAATGAACCCATTGCACGCGCCAAAGACGGGGATGAATTCTCGTTCCGCACACTGGATTGCTATTCCGGCCAGGTTTGCACGGAAGAAGACATTGTCGGTGAATCGTTCAACTTTTCGCGTACCAACCCGGCGACGGGGCCGCTCTATGTGGAAGGGGCCATGCCCGGCGACGTGCTCGTCGTGGATGTGCTGTCCGTTGAAGTGGCGGATAAGGGCGCCGTCACCACCATCCCGAACATCGGTCCGCTGTATGACCGGTGCGTGGACCGTACCCGCATCCTTCCCGTGAAGGACGGCAAGACGGAACTCGGCGGCCTGAGCATTCCGATCAACCCGATGATCGGCGTCATGGGCGTTGCCCCGGCTGGAGAACCCATCGCATGCGGCTATGCCGGAAAGCACGGCGGCAACATGGACTCCAAGAAGCTCACTGCGGGCAGCCGGGTGTATCTGCCTGTGCAGGTTGAAGGCGCGTTGCTCCAGATGGGCGACATCCATGCCGTCATGGGCGACTGCGAACTGTGCGGCACGGGGCTTGAAATCGGCGGGGTCATCACCGTCCGCGTGAGCGTGCTGAAGGGCCGCAAGCTTGATTGGCCCGTTATCGAAACGGCCGATGCCTGGCATGTCGTGAGTGCCCGCAAGGATTATACTTCCGCGCTTATCGACGCCTCCGCGCAGATGCAGGAACTCGTCTGCGCCGCCTACGGCCTCGATCCCACGGACGCCTATCTGTACCTGTCCCTTGAGGGCGACGTGTGCATCAATCAAGGCTGCCAGCCTTGCCCTGTGGAAATCGTGCTCCGCATCTCCGTGCCCAAGCGCTCTGATAAGCCGCTGTTGTAAGAATTCCGGGAGGAGAGCCCTTTTGTGGCTCTCCCCCCGCGATTGCTTTTCCTCCTCGCAATGAAGGAGGGGAAAAATATGTCTCCAGTTTTCCGAACGGGGAAAACGGGGGGAAACGAGAGGGGACGGCTTCACCCGAGAGGGCGGGCCGTTTTGTATAAGGGAAGCGAGGGGCGCGCCCCAGCGTTTCCGGAGGGAAGCCCGCCCGGGGAGAGGGTCCACGGGCGGACGTTCCGGCGCGTTTGTTTCGTGCCGCGAACGTTGAGTCAACATTTGTGGAGGTTACAATGGCTGAAGAAAAAGGGTCCGTCGAACAATTCGGGTACAAGCAGGAACTGCACCGTACCCTGAGCCTGTGGGATTTGACCGTGTACGGCTTGCTGTTCATGGTCATCATCGCCCCGCACAGTATCTTCGGATACGTGAACCGGGATGCGCAGGGCATGGCGCCTCTCGAGATCGGAAGAGCACACGTCTGAAC
>ERZ507558.504-NODE-504-length-1659-cov-2.03429_pt1 | contig 1659 bp, 1 predicted proteins | sample MGYA00248670_ERZ507558 | MGnify/ENA primary metagenome ERZ507558 (study PRJEB26165, sample SAMN02676152) | human gut metagenome | isolation source: stool | host: Homo sapiens | place: USA | study: EMG produced TPA metagenomics assembly of the C.diff FMT (human gut... | reverse complement strand
CATCGTCCTGCTAGGCGCAGGGCTTGGCGCCATCTGGGAGATCCCTCCACCTGATGGAGGATCTCCATCAGGCTGTCCCAAATTCAGCCCCACTTCCTGTACAATAGCCTGACCGCCATCCGGCAGCTTTGCGATATCGATCCCCCAAAGGCCAAACAGGCGGTGACGCTCTTCTCCAGATACCTGCGGGGAAACACGGAATCGCTGACAACCGCACGCTATATTCCTCGTGATCATCAAGAGCTACAATATATGCGGTGGATATGACAAAGCTGGACTGTGATTTCTACCGCTTCCTTGCCTAGGATCTGGAAGCCGTCAACGCCTATTCCGACGAATACATGGCCAACTATGGCTGGGCGGAATTCATGTCGGCTACTTGGACAGCAAGGTGCGCTGACGGCATATCTGTGCTTTCTGCGGACAGCCCCTCTTTTCGTTGTCCTTTTGTTGTACTCAGCCGTTTAGCGTGAGTGCATCGTTTGGAATAGGGAGGCTGCTCATGAAAATGGCGGCAGAGAACAGTCCCGTCGAGCGTCTGACGGAGCCGAAAAACGCCATAAAAAGACCTAGCCGAAGGCGCTGCAAGGCTCGTTGAAAATCCGCTGGCGACCATTCAATTACGGCAGCCCACCCATAAAAAAGTGCTGGCGCTGAACTCCTGCTCCCTATGCCCTGAAAGCGGTACCCTCCAATCCTCTCTGGCTTGCTGCCGGATGCTCATACTCCTTCCCTCTTCATTACGAACATCCGCATCATATCCCCCACAGCACAAAGGACACCAAGCACGTGTCCGGCCTACCCCTCTCAACGTATTTGCCAACCATATCCTCATATTATTCGCCAAGCCAACGACTGTCTTCCTGAATCATGCTCAAGAAATCCGCTTGCGGCCGGATTGCCCCAACAGGAAACACGGATGTCTTTTAACCGACGAGCGGCAAATCTCACACGGGGAGGCATAAAGATGAAATCCATCCAGACCAAATTTATTGTCTTGATTCTTGGCTGCATTCTCCTCTCCTCAAGCATGATCGGAGGAGCGGGCATTCTGAACGCCAAGCATGTGGTGGATGAGGATTCGGTAAAAATCATGAACCTCATGTGCAAAGAAAAAACAGGAAATCAATGCGCTGTCTCGAGAATCCAGCAATCGGTCAAGACGCTGGCCGTCTACTCCATAGAGCAGCTTGAGAGTGTAGAGTGCCTCAAAACCGACAGTGAGCACATCAATGCCTATACGCAAAAACTGGAAACGGTCGCGGTGAACGCCGCCAGCAACACCGAAGGGGCACTGGCGGTCTACGTCCGCTTCAATCCCGAATTTACGCCGCCGACATCGAGCTTGTTTTGAAGCAAAACGACGCTTGACGGCAGTTTCCGGCAGCACCTCCCCACCGACTTCTCCAGATTCAGCCCGGAGGATACCGAACATGTAGGCTGGTACTACATCCCGATCAGGAATGGGAAAGCCACATGGATGCATCCCTATCTCAACAAGAACATCAACGTGCAGATAATCTCCTTTGTCATTCCCCTTTATATGAATAATCAGAAGGAAATCGACGGATACAACCGAAACGCCCGGGCGGACAACCCCGCAATCAAGGATGGGCAAAGCACAGATCGACACGCAACTTGTAGCTTCGCCCAGCGTAA
>ERZ507558.276-NODE-276-length-2516-cov-5.25071_pt1 | contig 2516 bp, 4 predicted proteins | sample MGYA00248670_ERZ507558 | MGnify/ENA primary metagenome ERZ507558 (study PRJEB26165, sample SAMN02676152) | human gut metagenome | isolation source: stool | host: Homo sapiens | place: USA | study: EMG produced TPA metagenomics assembly of the C.diff FMT (human gut... | reverse complement strand
ACGCTGAAGCCTGAACAACTTCTGCGTACAGGAAAGGTGTTTTTTTGTGTATAACACTTGTCTCCACCCGCATAGCGGGTGGTTTTCTATTTCAGTCTCTTCGCTCCTTCAACGGGCTAAACCCACAATAAAATAAATATGTTAAAAAATAAAAACCAATTTTTTTCATGATTAAAAAATTTTCACCCCCTGTTTTCAATATTTAGGCTAAAATTTGAGATGACTCCGTAGCAAGAGTAGCAATAAAACCGTTACGGAGGAGAAGTTATTCAAGAATATTTCTTCCCTACTTATCCTTACTAGGGTCAGGACTCGTTAATGAAGATAAAAGATAACACAGACAGCAAGGCAGATGGCTGAGAAAAAGGTATGGGCACAGCGGTCATAACGTGTTGCGATACGCCGCCAGTCCTTCAGTTTGCTGAACGTATTTTCAATGAGATGCCGACGTTTATACAGCGTTTTGTCGAAAGGAAAGACTGCATTTCTGGTTTTCCGAGGAGGTATGCAGACCGTCATCCCCCTCGCTTTCAGAGACTCCCGCAACCAGGCCGCATCATACCCTCCGTCTGCCAGAAAGATGCCGTCTTCGGGAAGAAGGTGCTGGAGAATGGCCGCTCCCTTGTAATCGCTGACCTGTCCTTCGGTCAGCAAAAGCAGAACAGGCCGCCCATGTCCGTCGCAGACCGCATGGAGTTTGGAATTCAATCCGCCCTTTGTCCGGCCTATGAGACGCGCGGAGCCCCCTTTTTGCGCAGGCTTGCCGCCGTGCGGTGGGCCTTGAGGTGAGTGGAGTCAATCATCAGCGAGCCATCAAAGGGCGTCTGGTTTGCCAGCTCGGTGAAGATCCTGCTGAAAACACCGAGCCTGCTCAACCTGACGAACCGATTGTACAGCGTCTTGTACGGACCATATTCCGCGGGAGCATCCTTCCACTGAAGTCCATGTTTGATAACGTAAAGAATGCCGCTGACGACGTGCCTGCCATCGGCACGGGGGATACCGTGAGAGCGGGGAAAGAAAGGGCTGATCCGTTCCATCTGGCTTTCGGAAAGGTAAAACAGGGTACGCATGCGACACCTCCATGTCTTCAGATACCCTGTTTTCACTTCATTGGGAATAATGATTCCTGACCCTAGGCTCAGGAATCATTAGTCAAGATAAAAGATAACGATAACAGCAAGGCAGATAGCTAAAAAAAGTATGGGCACAGTGGTCATACCGAGTCACGATACGCCGCTACCCCTTCAGTTTACTGAATGTATTTCCAATAAGATGCCGCCGCTTATATAGCGCCTTATCAAAAGAAAATGCTGTATTTCTAGTTCTTCGGGGTGGTATCCAGACTGCCATCCCCGACGTGGAGAATCCCCTTTTTGAGCAGAATTGCCGCCGTGCGGTGAGCCTCGAGATGGGTGGAGTCGATCATCAGGGAGCCATCAAAAGGTGTTTTATTTGCCAACTCAATGAAAATTTTATTGAAAACACCGAGCCTGCTCCACCTGACAAAGCGGTTGTACAGCATTGTGTGCGGGCCTCATCAGGTGCATCCTGCCACTGAAGTCCGTGCTTGATGACGTAGATAATGCCGCTGGCGACACGCCTGTCATCCACACGGGAGCACCGTGAGAACGGGGAAAGAGCGGTTTGATACGCTCTAACTAGGCTTTCGGAAAGATAAAACAGGGTATGCATGGGACACCTCCGTGCCTCCTGCATCCCCTGTTTTCCTTCCCTTGAAAATAACGGGTCCTGCCCCTAGCTTCCAAGGCGGAAATCTATTTGTTCCCGATATGGGGGAAAAGCTGGTTCTCCAGCCGGGAAAGGATTTTCTTCTGGTGGCTTTCCGTCCATGCCGTGCGCTTCTTGCTGAACCAGTCACGGGCCACGGCCTCAAAGGTCAAGGCCGCTGCCTTCTCTTCAATGGCGGCCTGAACCTTCCCCCGCTTTTTTTCCGCAGCGGGGTCTGCCAGCGGCAAGCTGCTTTTTGGCTTCCTCGTGGCGTGCGCGGGCATCCTTCAGCCCCACAGCGGGGTAGGAACCAAAACTTAGAGTCTTGCGCTTGCCTTCAAAACGGTAGTCCATGCGCCAGAGCATCCCCCCGGCAGGCGAAAGAAACAGGTATAGCCCGCCACCGTCGGCGTGTTTCGGCTTGTCTCCGGCCTTGAGTTTTCGCAGATATACGTCTGATAGCGGCATGACGGTATTCCCTCTGACGGTATTTTTCCGGTGACGGTATTGCGCCGCCACCTAGTACCGTCAATAATACCGACAAAAAGCGTGGATGTACACGGACACCAATGAACGTTGGCGAACATGCAAACAGCATAAAAGTAAAGCCCGCCAAGGCTTTGTGAACCTTAACGGGTTTTACCGAACTTCGATATGGTGCCGAGGGCGGGAGAAAAAATGATTCTCCACAATTCACTGAAAATACAAGCGTTCTTATCAATAAGGTGTTAGCTGTGTAACAGTTTGTTGAAAGACTCTTTCCGGTCTTCCTCTTTTCGTCAAGA
>ERZ507558.128-NODE-128-length-9369-cov-3.25564_pt1 | contig 9369 bp, 4 predicted proteins | sample MGYA00248670_ERZ507558 | MGnify/ENA primary metagenome ERZ507558 (study PRJEB26165, sample SAMN02676152) | human gut metagenome | isolation source: stool | host: Homo sapiens | place: USA | study: EMG produced TPA metagenomics assembly of the C.diff FMT (human gut... | reverse complement strand
CCTCCAATCTTTCAATACAAAGAGCCCGTGCCGAGGAGGAGCAATCGGCACGGGCTCTTTGCGAGGGGTATGGAAGGAAGCGCCTTCGGAGGGGATGAAGGCGCTCCGGGGAGAGGGCTTATTCGGCGTCGACGAAGCCGCGGCTCGGAATTTCGGGAGAGTCGCTGCCCGCGATCTTGGAGAGATAGGTATTCCCAAGCGTTTCGATGTGGTTGGCCATGTTGCAGAAATAATTGTCGTGGACCTGTTCTTCATCCAGGATGCGTTCGAACAGGCGGGCGCTCACGCTGTCGCCGTTGGTGCGACAGATTTCCAGCAGCTTGTTGTAGGTTTCGATGGTGTCGTCTTCCACCTTCACGTTGAAGGGGAATACGTCCATGACCTTCTGCCCTTTCGTGATCTTGGAAGACAGCTCGCTGTTCGGCTCGCCGCCCAATTCCTTGATGCGCTCGGCAAACTGTTCGGCATGGCGCATTTCGTCGATGGCGATCAATTTGATCTTGCTGGCGAATTCGCCATAGTCCAGGTCATCCAGATTGTAGTGCTGGTTCATGTACTGATGCACGGCATACAGTTCCATGCTCCGAGCCTTGTTCAACACTTCAATAACCTTGGCCACGCGTTCTTTTTTGGCGGCTTCCTGTGTCATTCCTTGTATCCTCACTGAAGGGTGTTATGCTCCTGAACTGGTTTCAGTGTGCGGCAGGCAGATGTTGTCTTCAATGATTATAATGAATTAGCGTTGAAAACTCTCATGCGCTCCCGTAACCGGGCGGAACAATGCAAAAAGCCCGCCGGTTGTCCGGCGGGCTTTGGCGTTTGGGCTGCGGGAGGGTCAGCGGGGATTGTTCGCGTCGTAGTCTCTGAGCGCCATGCTGACGATCTTGGAAAGCCCGATGAGGGCGATGAGGTTGGGAAGGACCATAAGGCCGTTGAACATGTCGGCCAGCTCCCACACGAGGTCCACTTGCAGCACGGAACCAAGCACGATGAAGCCCATGACGATGAGGCGATACGGCGTCGTGCCCTTGGTGCCGAACAGGTACTTGATGTTCTGCTCGCCGAAGAAATACCAGCCGATGATGGTCGAGAAAGCGAAGAAGAACAGGCAGATTGCCACAAAGGTGATGCCAAAGGACCCGAGGCCGCTTTCAAAAGCCTTCTGGGTCAGGGCGATGCCGGTGGTGGAGCCGTCGATGGAGTTGGTCACGAAGATGACGAAGGCGGTCATATTCAGCACGATAAAGGTATCCACGAAAACGCCGACGATGGCGACAAAGCCCTGTTGGGCGGGATACTTCACCTTGGCGACGGCATGGGCGTGCGGGGTGGAGCCCATGCCCGCCTCGTTGGAGAACAGGCCGCGGGCCACGCCGTAGCGCATGGCTTCCTTGACGCCCGCGCCGATGATGCCGCCCGTGGCGGCGGCGGGATCGAACGCGCCCACGAAGACCATCTTCAAAGCCGGGATGATGTGGGAGGCGTTGGCCAACAGGACGATAAGCCCGCCGAGCAGGTAGAGGGCCGCCATGATGGGCACGACCTGGTCGGTAAAGGCGGCGATACGCCCCATGCCGCCGAAGAACACGAACGCGGCGAGCGCGGAGATGATTACGCCGATGAGCAGCGGAGGCAGGGAAAAGGCGGTCTGGAAGGCATCGGCGATGGAGTTGGACTGGACCATGTTGCCGATGAACCCGAGCGCGATGATGATGGAGATGGAGAAAAAGGCCGCCAGTTTTTTACTGCCGAGGCCCTTTGAGATGTAGTAGGCGGGGCCGCCGGTGACATGGCCTTGATCGTCCGTGGTCTTGTAGGTCTGGGCGAGCACGGCTTCGGCGAAGATGGTGGCCATGCCGAAGAAGGCCGCGATCCACATCCAGAAGATGGCTCCGGGGCCGCCCATGGCGATGGCGGTCGCAGCGCCCGCGAGGTTTCCTGTGCCCACCTGCGCGGCGATGGCGGTGGCGAGGGACTGGAAAGAACTCATGCCTTGCTTTCCGGCCCGTTCGCCGTGCAGGGTCAGTCCGCCGAATGTCGACTTAACGGCAAGGCCGAAACGGCGGATCTGGATGAAATCCAGTTTCAGGGTAAAGTAAATGCCCACGCCGCACAACAGCGGAATCAGGCAGTACATTCCCCACAGAAATCCATTGATTTCGGACACGATTTTGGTCAACTGTTCCATCACGGGACACATTCTCCTGCAAATCGAAGGTTACGGCGTCGTGACCGTACCCGCCCTCCTCCGGCGAGCGCGGCTTCCCGGACGGAAAAGACGCTTTTGCTATTCTAAACCGTCTAAGCCTTTGTTGAGTATAAGTAAACAGACGATTTTTTTAGAACGGGGAGAAAAAACTGTGCAAAACGAAAGTGTATTTTTTAATATATTGATATAGTTATATAAAAAGAAGTTTGAATTGTGAGGGAGGCTATGAGGGGAGAATGGCTTTATCTTTTTTGTCGACAGAGGGTTGGCTCCAGTTTCCTTTTTTACGCAATCGATTGCGGGAAAGGTCCAAAGTGGGAACGGAAAAGGGGAACCCGTTTGTGCGGGGGACACGCTCCTGCCCGTGGAGATTATCATCTTGACGTCCGTTGCTCCCGAATTCATTATGCCGTCATGCTCGTATCCGTACTTTGTTCATGGTGCCGCAAGGCTGTCCGTTCTGTTTTCCGGAATGGGGCGATCCGTGCGTATGCAATGGGATTCGCCCTGTGCCTGCTGTTGTCCGGCTGCCTTTTCGGTTCGGGGAACAAGCAGGATACGCTGCAGCCCATGACCGATGAGGCTCCCAATCCCGCCAAAAAGACGATACGCTACAGCGTGAAGCTCCAGTCCGACCCGCAGAACGGCGATCTTGTTTCGGAACTTCGGGAGAACAGCCAGCTTGTCTGGCTGCATGACGATCTCCCCGACAGCCGCGTGGGGCTTGAGCGCCGGGCCCTCGAAGATGTGGAAACGGCCCGCAAGATTTTGCATTCGCAGGGGTACTATGACGGTACGGTGCGCCACCACATCAATTGGGAGGCGCAGCCCCCGGAAGCCTCCATCACGCTGAGGCCCGGCGAGCGGTATGTGATGGGGCCGACGAAGCTGCGTTACGAGCGCACCGGGCCAGAGGGCGAACCTGTGGACAAGGATTTGCCCGAGTCCGTCCGTGGCATCGATTTTATGGAAAACGCTCCTGACACGCTGGAGGCGTTCGGGCTCGCCAAAGGAAGCCCCGCCGAGGCGCAGACCGTGCTCAACGCCGTTACCTCGGTGGTGACGGCCATGCGCAAGGCGGGCTATCCGCTCGCGGAACAGGGCAAGGCCCGGTACGTCATCGATCGTTCCACGCATACCCTTGAAGCGGACGTGCTCATCAAAACCGGTCCGCTCCTGCGCATGGGGCCGGTGCTGATCAAGGAAGAGAACGTCAGGCCGGCCGACAACCCCGACGCGCCCGGCGCTCCGGCGGTCAACGAGGATTATCTCAACAAGCTGAGCCCGTGGATTGAAGGGCAGTACTGGAACGACGACCTGTTGAAGGAATACAGGACCACGTTGCAGGAAACCGGCCTGTTCAGCGCCATTGATATGAAACCCGCCCGCCTTTCCCCCGAACAGGCGAAGGCGGCGGGGTGGACGGACAGATCGCTTGCCGAGGCCGGTTTTTCGGAGCTGCCTCTGGGGGATTCTCCCGATGCACCTTCCCCGGCTCCTCCGGCAGACCCTCCGGCGGGGGGAACCGGGAAGAAGGCGGCTGGCTCTGACATGCCGATCTGGATGACGAGCGACGGGACCACCCCGGTAAGCCTTACCGTGCGCGATGCGCCGCCGCGTACCGTGAGCGGCGGCTTGCAGTATTCGACGGATACGGGTTTCGGCGTGCGCGGGGCGTGGGAGAACCGCAACCTGTTCGGCGGCGGGGAACAGCTCCGCGTGACCGCCCCCATTTCTGAAGACTCGCAGTCGCTGAACGCCTCGTTCCGCAAACCGGCCTTCGGCATCCGGGATCAGGCATTGGTGGGCGAGGCGTGGGCCATCAACGAGACGACCGACGCCTACGACCAGAGTGCCTTGTCTTTCGCGGCGGGCCTTGAGCGGCGCTTCCGCAAGGACTGGCGCAACTGGTGGGCCAGCGCGCGCGTTTCGGTGGAAGCGGGGAGCCTCAAGGACAACTACCGGGGCAGGCGGACGTACAGCCTGCTCGGTTTTCCCCTGTCCGTGCGCCGGGATACGACCAACAGCCTACTGAACCCGACCACCGGGACGCGGGTGACCCTCGAGGTGACGCCGTATACGGGCACGTTCAACGGCCCTCTGACCACCGTGCGCACCCGGCTGGACGCCAGCGGCTACTGGTCTCCGGGGTGGGATCGGCTTGTGCTCGCCGGACGCGCCGCCGCGGGAAGCCTCACTGGCGAAAATGTCCGGAATATTCCGGCCTCGTTGCGTTTTTACAGCGGTGGGGGCGGCTCGGTGCGCGGCTACAAGTACCAGTCGCTCGGCCCGCATGACAGGAACGGCGATCCGCTCGGCGGGCTCTCCTTTACGGACGTGAGCCTTGAGGCCCGGTTCAGGATCACCGAGTCGTTCGGCATCGTGCCGTTCGTGGATGGCGGCATGGTCTATGAGACCACCATGCCCGACTGGGGCCGCGATCTTTCGTGGGGCGTGGGCCTTGGTTTCCGGTATTATACGCTGATCGGCCCCATCCGGCTCGACATAGCCACGCCGTTGCAGGACCGCGACAACAACAAGGCGTTCCAGATTTACCTCAGCATAGGGCAGGCGTTCTGATGACCGTACCTCCCTCCCTTCGGCGCGCCGGGCGCATCCTTGGCTGGAGCCTGCTCGGGCTTGTCCTTGTCCTGTTTTTTGCCCTTGCCGGGGGCATGGCGTTTCTGCGCACCCAGCCCGGAGAGCGCTGGATCGCGGATACGGCTGTTTCCGTTCTGAAAAATGTGGGTATTGAAGCTCAGATCGGCTCGCTGGAAGGCCCGCTGCCGTTTTCTCTGCATCTGCGGGATGTGCGGCTTGCGGACGGGCAGGGCGTTTGGCTGGACGTGCCCGAAGCCACGCTGCGCATCGGTGCCGGTGCGTTGCTGCGAGGGCATCTGCTGGTGGAGGAATTGAGTGTCCTCGATGCCAGTATGCCGCGCGTGCCTGAGTTCCCGCCAGCCGATCCGCCGCCTCCGCCGTCCGATCCCTTGGAGCTGCTGCGGCCCTCCTTCCTGCAGCCGTTGGCTTCGGACATTGCGGGGTATTTGAAGCTGGCGACGGTCGGAGAACTGCGCATCGAGCGGTTCCGGCTCGGGCAGGCCGTGGCGGGGATCCCCATTGAGGCGACGCTGGAAGGCTCCGGTCCGCTGACGGATTTCCGGAGTGAGCTGGAGTCCACGCTGTACCGTCCGCAAATTGAGAAGGCTGGGGGGGCGGCTGAGCCGTTGCTGGCCCTCTCCGGCGCCCTGAACCTCGGCAACGAGGGAAACTGGCTGTCGGACGGCGTAAAGCGCCCGCAGCCCGAAGAGCGGCCCGACGCGGGGGTGGGGCTGGATCTGCGGCTTGCCGTCCCTCGCGCTGCCGGAAATGGCGGAGACGAGGCGCAGGGGGCGCAGGATGCCCCGGAACAGGGCTCGCTGCGGTTGTTGCTGACGCTGGCGGGCGCTCGGTTTTCCGTGCCCGAGCTGATGGCGGAGGTGCCGGGCGGGCTGGTTACCGGGCACGGGCTCTTTTTCGATGATGCGAAGGTCGGCGGCGATCTGTCCGTTTTGTTGAGCGATCCCGATGCGTTGATGCGGCTTGTCGCCGCGTTGACGGGTGAGGCGCAGGCCGGGCTGCCGCTGGCTTCGGCGAATCTTGAGGCCGCGCTGTCCGGAACGCTGGATGCGCCCGGGCTGGTGTTGAAAGCCTCGGTGCCGGGAATCGTGCTGGATGCGGCGCAGCCGGATGCCCGTCTGGACGTGGCGTCTTCGTGGACGCTTGCCGTGCGGTCCCTGCTTTCCGAGCCTTCCGTAACGGCCGATGCGACCGTGAACCTCGGCGGCCCGTTTGTCCGGAAGGCCATGTCCGCCAATCAGGCCGCAAAAAACGGCAAAGACGGCGAACCCTCCGGCGAAGTGCCGATCAGGTTGCATGTTGAAGCCTCCGAAACGGCGGAAACGCTTAGGGTGAAGGCGTTGCGCGTGGAGTCTGAATGGCTCGCTCTGGCTGGCGACGCTTCGCTGGAAACGGCGACGGGCAAACTTGCGGCGGCGCTCCGGCTGGATATGCCTTCGCTGCGCAGGCTGGCGCAGTTCCCGCCCGTGGCGGCGTTGCTGGCGGATTCGCCGTTCCGCGAACTGGCGGGCACGGTAGGCTTGAAAGCCGACGTGCGCCGCGACGATGCGTCATCGCCGTTTGCCGGGACTTTGAGCCTCAAGCTCGCGGATATGCGCTGGGGGCTTGCCCCGCTTCAGGATACGGTGGGCGAGACGGCTTCGCTCGGAGCATCGTTCAGCGCGCAGCCGGAATCCGGCTCCGCTTCCGTCAGCGATCTGACGCTCAAAGCCGGTCAGATCAGCGGCAAGGGGAATGCTTCCACCGACGGCAAGAAACTCGATGCGGCCTTGTCCCTCGCGCTGTCTTCGTTGAAGGGGATAGCTCCCTCCCTGTCCGGCCCGCTTGAGCTCAAGCTCCGCGCTTCCGGGCCGCTGCTTTCGCCCGGCGGCGAACTGACGCTTGCCAGCCCGCATCTGGGCGTGGAGACGGCCACGCTGGAGGGCTTGCGCGTGCGCCTCAACACGCCGTCCGTCGGCGCTGCGGGCGGCAAGGGTACGCTCGATGTTTCCGCCACGCTGAGGGATGCGTCCATCAAGGCGCTTCAGGCGGGCGCGCCGTTGCGCTTTTCCACGGAATGGCAGTTCGCGGCTGACCGTTTCAGCCTGCACAAGACCAAGCTCGACGCCCCCGGCATAGCGCTCTCCGGCACGCTGGACGCCCTGCCCGCCAAACGGCGGCTGGACGGCGGGTTCCGGCTGGCGGTCACGGACTGGGCGGCGCTGTCCTCGCTTACCGGCGTGCCCCTGGATGGTTCCGCAGCGGTTGCCAACGTGTCTTTTTCGCAGGCCAAAACGCAGCAGCTTGCCGCGGATTGGTCGTTCGGCGCGCTCAGTGCCGGTTCGCTTTTTTCCATGCGCACCTTCAAGGGCAATCTTCGGCTGGATGACCTGTTCGGCAAGCAGGGGATCGGCCTGTCCGCCTCCCTTGGGAACGGCTCCGCGTCCGATTTCCGCTGGCGGAGCGGCAAGATCGACGTGTCCGGATCTCTGAAAAGGCTTCAGGCGTCCGTGGCCCTCCAGGGCAAGACGTCCGCCGACATCGGATTGGCGCTCGACATTGCCGGGCAGAAGGCGCAGGTGGAACGCCTCACGTTCACGGACAGGCGGAAACGGACGCTTGTGGGCGTGCGTTTGAATCGGCCCGTCAACATTGCCTTCGGCAACGGGCTGTCCGTGGACAACCTCGATCTGTCCGTGCTGCCGCAGGGCACGCTGACGGCCTTGGGGAGCCTTGACGGGCGCAAGCTCGCTCTTGAGGCCCGGTTGCGCGACGTGGCCATCAATATGGCCCGGCTGTTTACGGACGTGCCCGTGCCCGACGGCCTGCTCAACGCCGCCATCGCCCTGTCCGGCACGCCGTCGCAGCCGAGGGGCACGCTGGACGTGTCCCTCAGGAACATCGCCTTCCCGGAGAGCGACATGCCCCCCGCCGCCGTGGATATCAACGGCACGCTCCAGTCTTCCGCCCTTGTCCTCAATGTGAAGACGGACGGCATGGGTACCTCTCCGGCCACAGGAACGCTTTCCCTGCCCTTGAGTTTTTCCGCGTCCGGCGTGCCGTCCCCGGCGCTGGACAAGCCGTGTTCCGGCAACGTCAACTGGGAGGGCTCGCTGGCGTCGCTGTGGCGGTTCGTGCCGCTCGCCAACTCCAGCCTCACCGGGCAAGGCTCCCTCAATGCCACGCTGTCCGGCTCGCTGTCCGCTCCCGAGCTTTCCGCGTCGCTCAAGATCGAAAAGGCCGCCTTCGAAGAGATCCTTCTCGGCCTCGCCCTGTCCGACATCAACCTTGATGCGTCTCTCCAGTCCGGAGGGATGTCCCGTTTGTCCCTTTCCGCTACGGACGGGCAGGGCGGCGCGATCAACGTCAACGGAACCGTCGGTCCGCTGGCGTCCGGCCTGCCCCTTTCGCTGCATGGGACGATCAAGGAGCTTGCCCCGCTGCACCGCAACGATCTTTCCGTCACCCTTTCGGGCACGGCGGACATCGTCGGGCCGGCGACGTCGCCCGATGTGCGCGCGGCCATCACCGTCAATAAGGGGCAGTTCCAGATCGTCAGCTCATTCGGCACCAGCATCCCGACGCTGAACGTCGTGGAGGCCGGGCAGGAGGAGAGCACCGCTTCCTCCTCCGGATCCGGGCCGAAACTTGACGTCAATGTGCTCATCCCGAACCGTTTCTTTGTGCGCGGCAAGGGGCTTGAGAGCGAATGGAAGGGCAACCTTCAGGTTTCCGGACCCGCGACGAATCCCGTGGTCACGGGGTCCATCAATTCCATCCGGGGGCAGTTCAGCCTGCTTGGCAAGCAGTTTACCCTGAGCCGGGGCGACGTCGAGTTCAGCGGGGCCACGCCGCCCGATCCGCTGCTCAACGTGCTCGTCACCTACGCGGCGGCGAATATCACCGCCGAAGCGACCGTAAGCGGCCCGGCCTCGTCTCCGACGCTGACCTTGTCCAGCCAGCCACCGCTGCCGCAGGATGAAGTGGTGGCGCAGGTGCTGTTCGGGCAGAGCGCATCCAGCCTCGGGCGCATGGAGGCGATCCAGCTTGCCGCCGAACTCGCGTCGCTGTCGGGGTTCGGTTCCGGCGGCATGGGGGTTCTCGGCGAAGTGCGCGACACGCTCGGTTTCGACGTGCTCCGGTTCGGGAGTATGCAGAACGGGCCCAAGCAACAGACGAGCCGCAATGCCGGCCTGTTGCAGCCGCCGGGACAGAACAGCGGGTCCAGCGCGCAGGAGGACTCCATCCCATCCCTTGAGGTGGGCAAGTATGTCATGGACAACGTCTATGTCGGCCTGGAGCAGGGGATGAACGGTGATGCCAGCGGCGTCCGCGTTGAAATCGAGCTTGCCCCCAACCTTAACCTCGAAGGCGTTTCCACGCCCCAGGGCTCCGAAGTGGGGCTGAACTGGAAGAAGGATTATTGAGGACGGAAAAAGAAGAGTGCTTCATCTTTTAACATATTGAAAACTCTGAACAGGGATTCGATAAACACAAAAGTCTTTGAAGAGGAGAGGGCGGGGGTTGGGGAGGGGGAGGAGAAACTTTCTTCAGAAAGTTTC
>ERZ507558.127-NODE-127-length-9665-cov-10.3422_pt1 | contig 9665 bp, 8 predicted proteins | sample MGYA00248670_ERZ507558 | MGnify/ENA primary metagenome ERZ507558 (study PRJEB26165, sample SAMN02676152) | human gut metagenome | isolation source: stool | host: Homo sapiens | place: USA | study: EMG produced TPA metagenomics assembly of the C.diff FMT (human gut... | reverse complement strand
GCTTTATTGCCGACTCGGTAGTTGCAAACCAGGCATATTTGGGCGCACAAGTACGTACCAGTAATCATCGTCTGGATGAACAACCCGTGTCTGTTCGAACTCCAGAGGGAATTATCGCTACCGGATGCGATAAATTAGGTTGTTATATCGGGAAGCGTTCACGCCTTGGTGTACAAGTTATTATTTTGCCTGGGCGAATTATTTCTCCGAACACACAACTTGGCCCGCGCGTGATTGTAGAACGTAATTTACCTAGTGGAACTTACTCACTCCGACAAGAACTTATCCGTACAGGAGATTAAAATGATAAAGCATACGTTATTAGTGCCGTTTTTTTTTAGTGCATTGCCCGCTTATGCCGGGTTAACTTCCATTACCGCGGGCTACGATTTTACCGATTATTCTGGCGAACATGGCAACCGTAATTTAGCGTATGCTGAACTGGTAGCAAAAGTTGAAAACGCAACGCTGCTTTTTAATCTTTCCCAGGGGCGTCGTGATTATGAAACTGAACATTTCAATGCCACTCGCGGCCAGGGTGCAGTCTGGTACAAATGGAATAACTGGCTGACAACCCGAACGGGTATTGCCTTTGCGGATAATACGCCGGTCTTTGCCCGCCAGGATTTTCGTCAGGATATTAACCTGGCCCTGTTGCCAAAAACGCTTTTCACGACCGGTTATCGCTACACTAAATATTACGATGATGTCGAAGTCGATGCCTGGCAAGGTGGCATATCACTCTATACTGGCCCGGTGATCACCAGCTATCGCTATACCCACTATGACTCCAGCGATGCAGGTGGTAGTTACAGCAATATGATTTCCGTGCGTCTGAATGACCCGCGCGGCACTGGTTACACGCAACTATGGCTAAGCCGCGGAAAAGGTGCTTACACCTACGACTGGACGCCAGAAACACGCTACGGCAGCATGAAGAGCATCAGTTTGCAACGTATTCAACCGCTGACTGAGCAACTTAATCTCGGGTTGACGGCAGGTAAAGTGTGGTTCAACACCCCAACCGATGATTATAACGGTCTGCAACTTGCAGCCCACCTGATCTGGAAATTCTAGGCAGCAGTCTATCAGTATATTTTATTCGGTAGTTTTCAGAGAAAAGCTATAACTCGGTTTGATAATAAACAATATAATTAATTTCGGGCAATAACTTATTCGTATAGAGCACCAGAGAAAAGGTGCTCTATACGAATAAGTTATTGCCCGAATCGTACATCAGTTTAATAGCTGAGATACTTTTATTTTATCATCACCGGGGTGAAGGTATCTTTATATCTCTCTAGACAGGCCCCCTGAATCTCCAGACAACCAATATCACTTAAATAAGTGATAGTCCTGATACAAGTTTTTAGAGTAGTCATTAGTGAACAGATAATTGTTAACTTAGAACCAGTAAAATGCAAACGACGCACCACGCTGGGAAAATCGCTGCTATTCAGCAGAGTTTTGTACCGAGAATTGTGGCCAGCCACTTATTGCTCTCGCGTAAGCAGGTATCCCCATCGTTTACCAGTCCAGCACATCTTGTGGTCAGACAGAAGAAGAGCAAACTGTTACTGGACTCACTGCATGCATGGTGGAGAAAAATGCCACGCTATCCAAAAATCCAGACTGGGTGAATGGTTCAGCTGTGTACTGAATCAGTGGGGCGCACTCTGTTATTACAGTGTTGACGGTCAGGCGGAGGCAGACATAATGCCGCGGAAAAAGCCCTTTGTGCCATCTGTCTCGGAAATAAAAACTTTATGTTCTTCGGCGGCGAGCGCAGTGCACTGTTGTATGGGCTTATCGGCACTTGCCTTCTGAACGACATTGATCCGGAAGCGTATCTGCGCCATATCCTGAGCGTACTGCCGGAATAACCTTCCAACCGTATTGATGAACTCCTGCCATGGAACGTAGTTCTCACCAATAAATAAGCATCAATATGATTCTCCATTAACGCTTACCTTTTCTCAGGCTATTTTTGCTTTTTTTTGCTTTTCCCCGCCACTTTATGGTGATTATCACATCAATATACATCGATAGATATTAACGTAACTGAAGTGAGGTGAAGCATGAAATTTGAACGCCATCATGAAATATTGAAACGACTCAGTAAATTCGGTTCTGTAAAAGTATCCGATCTGTCCAATAGCCTCAATGTAACGAAAGAAACTATTCGATCAGATCTTAATGAACTTGCCAGGCTTGGCTATCTGACTCGATGTCATGGCGGTGCTTTTATCGTCCTAGACTCGCTTGATACTATTGCGAAAAATGAAATCGCTTATGCGCTTGAAAATTATGATACAGCCCAGGGAATAAAAAAAGGCCACTCAACTATGAAAAGTCAAGTATGCGTTATTGGTTCGTTTAATGTTGATATCATCAGTTATTTGCCGAGGCTTCCCACTATCGGAGAATCGCTTCTGGCAAGTAATTTTATATTTTCACCGGGGGGAAAAGGCTGTAACCAAGCGCTGGCAGCAAGCTTTGCCGATACTGATGTTTATTTCATAACAAAAGTAGGTACAGATCACTTTAGTGATTATGCGATCAACTTTATGAATTCGTCTAAGATTTATAAAAGTATAATTTATCAAACGAAAGAAACGCAAACCGGAACTGCCACGATCCTTGTTAATGAAGGTACTGGCGATAATGTTATTGCGATCTATCCCGGTGCCAACATGACAATGTCGTCCGATGAAATAACTATTCAGAAAGAAGCGATTATTAATTCTGATGTCATACTTCTGCAGCTCGAAACAAATTATACCGCTCTGCAACAAGCGATCACATTGGCGCAAAAAAACAGTATCCCGGTCATTATTAACCCGGCACCCTATAATGATATCGTCAACGAACTTATTCAGGATGTTGATTATATCACCCCCAATGAAACAGAAGCTGGTTTACTGTCCGGCATAGACGTACACGATCTTGAATCAGCTAAACGAGCTGCAGAAGCTATCCACAATAAAGGGGTAAAAAACACGGTTATCACGCTCGGTAGCAAGGGCTCGCTCGCATTTGATGGCAAAAAATTCATTCATTCGCCAGCGTTTCCAGCGGTCGTTAAAAATACGGCAGGAGCCGGGGATGCTTTTAACGGCGCTCTGGCATCAGGACTTGCGAAAGGAAAATCACTGGAATCAGCACTGTGTTATGCCAGCGCCTTTGCATCCCTAGCGGTGGAGACAAGCAATGCTTCCGACATGCCTGAACATGAATCTGTGATACATCGAATTCAGAGTATACATTATCAGCAAACTATTTTTACGCATTAAGAAGGGACAGAGAATGAATAACACCAAAAAATCACTAAACGTGCTCTTTATTGGGGAATCCTGGCATATTCATATGATTCATTCAAAAGGATATGACAGTTTTACCTCAAGTAAATATGAAGAAGGTGCGACCTGGTTACTCCAATGTCTGAAAAATAGTCAGGTAGATGTCACCTATATGCCAGCACATACGGTACAAATTGCCTTCCCTGAAGATGTGGCACAGTTAGAACAATATGATGCCATCGTTATTAGTGATATTGGTAGTAATACTTTCCTGCTACAAAATGATACTTTTTATCAACTTCGCATAAAACCAAACGCTCTCGAACTGATTAAAGAATATGTGAATAACGGTGGTGGGTTATTGATGATTGGCGGCTATCTCTCATTCATGGGAATTGAAGCAAAAGCCAATTATAAAAATACAGTTCTGGCTGATGTGCTCCCGGTTACGATGTTAGATGGTGACGATCGTGTCGAAAAACCAGAGGGTGTTATTGCACAGCCATCACAACCTGAACATCCAGTTATTAAAGGGTTCTCTGAATATCCTTTTTTCCTAGGTTATAACCGGGCGATCGCTAAAGAAAATGCTGAGGTGGTATTAACAATAAACAACGATCCATTACTGGTCTTTGGTAACTATCACAACGGGAAAATAGCCTGCTTTATGAGTGACTGTTCACCGCACTGGGGTACACAGCAGTTTATGTCCTGGCCGTTCTATACCGCGTTGTGGGTAAATATACTGACTCATATTGCAAGATAATAATAATGGGGTAACTCCAGTTACCCCATTTACTATAATAGAAGGATTGATGTATGAAAAAGAATAAGTACTCAACTCCCTTATGGATGCTTGCCACGATTCTTGCGGGTATGCTCTCCCCTATGCAATCAGCGGTGAATGGTCAATTAGGTCACTGGTTACAGGATGGTAATGCATGCGCAGTTATCTCCTTTGCCAGTGGTTTAGTCGTGATGTTTTTTATTATTATGGCGCGAAAAGAAACCCGGCAACAATTTGCGGCAATTCCTTCTCTGATTAAAAACCGAAAAGTTCCTCTCTGGAACTGGTTTGCCGGTCTCTGTGGAGCGATGGTGGTATTTTCTGAAGGCGCATCAGCCAGCGCACTCGGGGTCGCAACGTTTCAAACCGCACTGATCTCCGCGCTATTGCTGTCTGGTTTACTTTGCGATCGCTTTGGTATCGGTGTCGACGAGAAAAAATACTTTACCCCTTATCGCATCATCGGTGCATTATTTGCGGTTATTGCTACGATTTTTGTTGTGTCACCGCAGTGGCATTCTACCTCTTTCATCTTACTTGCCATTCTTCCGTTCTTAGCTGGTTTGCTTGCAGGATGGCAGCCCGCTGGAAATGCAAAAGTAGCTGAAGCTACGGGATCCATGCTGGTTTCAATCACCTGGAATTTCATCGTTGGATTTTGTGTTTTAGGCACAGCGCTAGCTATTCGTGTCGCATTAGGGCACGTCACTGTTCAATTACCAGATGTCTGGTGGATGTATCTTGGCGGCCCGCTTGGACTAATGTCTATCGGTTTAATGGCCATTTTGGTCAGAGGTCTGGGGTTACTGATGCTGGGGGTTGCTTCAACGGCGGGCCAGTTACTGGGATCAGTATTGATTGACGTATTAATTCCATCGCTGGGCAATACCGTTTATCTGGTCACGATCATCGGAACACTGTTTGCACTGGTCGGTGCAATTGTTACCACTATTCCGGAATACAGAACCTCGAAAACAATGAAGAAAATGGAGGTATAATCATGAAAGATTATCTACAAACTGTGACGGGCCCCGTCGCCCGTGAAGATATGGGGCTAACACTTCCTCATGAACATCTGTTCAACGATCTTTCCTCTGTTGTGGATGCTCCTTGCTATCCTTTTTCACAACGGCTTGTTGATAAAAAAGTCACGGCAGAAATCCAGTGGGCATTAAAACACGATCCTTATTGCTGCGCTGATAATATGGACCGCAAACCTATTGAAGATGTGATCTTCGAAATTAATAACTTTATCTCGCTCGGTGGTCGCACCATTGTTGATGCCACAGGGTCTGAGTCTATCGGACGAGATGCGCAGGCATTACGAGAAGTCGCATTAAAAACAGGTCTGAATATTGTTGCTTCCTCCGGTCCCTACCTGGAAAAATTTGAAAGCCAGAGAATTCATAAAACGGTTGATGAACTGGCGGCAACGATCGATAAAGAATTGAATCAAGGGATTGGCGATACGGATATTCGTGCCGGAATGATCGGTGAAATAGGTGTCTCACCGACATTTACCGAAGCCGAGCATAACAGCTTGCGGGCTGCCTCGCTGGCACAGATTAACAATCCTCATGTGGCGATGAATATTCACATGCCGGGCTGGCTTCGTCGCGGTGATGAAGTACTCGACATTGTGTTAGGTGAAATGGGCGTCTCGCCAAATAAAGTCTCTCTCGCACACTCGGATCCGTCAGGAAAAGACGTGGCGTATCAGCGGAAAATGCTTGATAAGGGTGTCTGGCTGGAATTCGACATGATTGGCCTAGACATTACCTTCCCGAAAGAGGGAATAGCGCCAGGGGTGCAGGAGACTGCCGATGCCGTCGCTCATCTCATTGAGTTGGGATACACCGATCAGCTTGTTCTCAGCCACGATGTCTTCCTTAAACAAATGTGGGCTAAAAATGGCGGTAATGGCTGGGGATTTGTTCCAGATGTTTTTCTGGCCTATCTGGCGGAGCGCGGCGTCGATAAAACGATCCTCAAAAAACTCTGTATCGATAATCCCGGACGATTATTGACCGCATAAAACCATTATCCCCCGGCACACTGCGCCGGGGGATGTCAATTAATACCCCGCCGTTAAATCATCCACCAAGCGCGAGTCGGATGCGCCGTACAACTCACCATCCGACCCAACCATAATGCTTTGCGTGCTGCCCATCGCCTCATTCAGCGCCACTTTCTGACCTTTTGCTTCCAGCAGCTTGAGCGTATCCGGACTAAACCCTTTTCAACACGCAGCTAGTCCGGCAACCACTGATGGTGGAAACGAGGCGCATTGGTCGCTTCGGCAACATTCATTCCACAATTGATGCTGTTCACCACCATTTGCAGCACGGTAGTGATGATTCAGCTACCGGTAACAAAGTGAGTACATAAAGGCCATACTGTCACGAACAGTGCAAAAGTGGCTCTTCCGCAACCTAGGTGAAGATTTTCATGCCAGTGGACTCATTACCCTCCGCCTGAGTAGTTCAAATCCGGCTCGACCATACATCTGGCGTATCAGCACCTTCAGGCGATTTACATGACCTTCGACAACACCATTACTCCAGCGACTGCTGATTGCCTCACATATAGCCGCAGCATCAGCTTCCATCCCCGCAGCTACGCACCGAAGTTCTGCTGAGCCGCTTTCGTGAACTCGAGTGAACCAGCTGCTTAGCTGTGATTTATTTTAGGTTTTCAGAATACGGTAGAACTCGAGTACCAGTTGCTGTGCTATTTTCAACTCCGGTTCTTTTTCACACATCAGACTAATAAATCGGGATGCATAATTTTCTTCGCCCCTGATTATTCTCCAGGGCATCAACCAGCGGCTTACCCGGGACACTGAAGGAAGTCTTGCGGCAGTAGTAACCGGTGGGTTCCAGCCTTTACGCCATTTGGCAACAGTATCCCTGACGATGGTTTCACTGCCTGTCCCCCCCTGGGCCACCATTTCCCGCCATATCCGGCTGGCATTATAATTACCACTTTCTCGTTGCTCTTTTAACCACTCCCTCCATGGGTCCAGAAGCCCTCGCTTTGGAGGCCGGGTTGACATTTCAGGGAATGTTCCTGAACGCACCCAGCGACTGACTGTCACTCGCGACAGGCCTGTAATACGGGATATTTCCCTGAAACTACATCCCTTGTTATGCAGGGCCATAACCTCTGTCCAATGCTGATGCCGTTTTTTGCGGGTTTGCTGTTTAAGGCGTTCCGGACGACGGAGCGATGCTACAGGCACAGATATTTCTGGCTCAGGTGATTTCTTCAGTGATAACTCTCTGACAACAAGACGTATCAGAGGCATATGTCTGTACATCATTCGTTCAGGCTCATCACCAATACTTTTTAGCAGGTGCCATCGATCGGCCACCTGTCTGGCCTGAGGTGCACCTTCACGTGCTGCTGTCGCATAGACTCCACTGCGATCACGCGAGACAACCTGTATTTCCGGATATTTTCTGAACCAGGTCGCCAGCGTACGCTGATCACGGCCGGGAAGCAGGACGAGGGGACGGTGAGTATCAAGATTGACTATTAACATACCGCAGCAGTGGCCCCGATGCCACGCCCACTCATCAATACCGACATGAGGCGCGCCTGACTGTTTCGTCTCCGGGGTATTGATAACCCTGCGAAGAAGAGTATCAGCACTGCAACGGAGACCCGCTGCCGTTGCAGCCCGTTTTCCAGCCTCACCTCCAGCTATTAATCCCAGTTGACGTTGTAAATTTTGTAACGCCTGTGAAGACTGCTGGTGTGAACCGGCGAAGGGAGCAAGCGACTCGGCAAAAATTTTACGTTAACAAGCCGGGTTACGGCAGTACCAGTGGCGGACGGAAAATACAAGCCATAGCGTCTGCCCTGAGCAGGGTAGATGCTGTATCCGGCGCCGACGACAACTATGAACAGAGTCGCTACGCTTAAAGCATTCAGGACATTGTGCTGTTTTGCGTTTTCCGTGGAGATGGAGGGTTATACCGTCAGAGCGAATAATTTGTCGACTGCATCGCCATCCGCAAGGTAACTGTAGAAGTGTCTTAAGAGAGTGCATTGCGTTGCCCATAACTTAAAACAGCTTAGATCCTTGTTCGCCAGAAAGTTTCATCCATTTTCTTCCACCCAGGTTGCGGAAGAACCACTTTTCATCCGTCGTTGACAGATGTGAAGTATGCGGGAGAAAAAGTGAATATCTAACTGTAATAACTCAGACCGGTACGAGTACCCGGGACGTCTACAATCATTCAGGGCAAAGTGCTAAAATTTCTCTATCCCGGGATGCCCCTACCAACGCAGCACTCCCGGAGATATCATTACAGCTCTACAACTGATTTCCGCGACTGAACCGCTCAGTTCCTATCCTTCCAGTTGCCTTCCTGCAGCCCCCCTCCCTGCTGTATACCCCGGTACCACAACGCGGGCAGCACTTTTCTCCTTCATAATCTTCGTCACACATCACACAAAACCACTTTCTCACCTTCACCGTATAATCCGGAACCGTCATACCCTGCAGATGCAAACGACGGGCCTCTTTCTCTGCCGGGTCAAGCCAGGTGCATCGCAGCAGGATTTTCTCAGCGACAGTCATCTGGTCATGTTCAAACCACGGTGGTTGTCCGTCATTGCCCCGCTGAAGTGTTAACGGGCATCCACAGGACACACAGCACAAAACGTCCTGGCGGTTGTGCTTCGCTGCTTCTTTCGCCGTAACAAAATGGCCTTTGCTGTCATTCGCCATATAACAGTTCAGAATTCGCATATTTCCTCCTGAGTTGTCCGGGGAATACTGAATCCTCCGGTCTGGCAGTGTGTGCAGTACCGCTCCCCATAATAATCGTGGTGACATTGTCTGCAGTGCCAGCTGGCTTTACGCACCACGGGTAAGGCATCCGGTACGAATTGCTGCAGACGTTTAATCAACTGTATTTCTCTGCGCTCCGGCCTGACATAAGGGCACTGTTGACCGTGCTCTGTCAGCCTGTCGTCAGTGTGTTCAAACCAGGGAAGTTCAGTGTCGTATTGCGGATGGTATCTGAGTGCACTGCCACACAAGTGGCAGGTGTAGTGAGCATAAGGTGCGGCCTGTACAGTACGGGCGCCCGTCAGACGTCCGTTGCTATCAAGAGCGAGAAAGGATTTTGCGTACATAGTATATGTTCCTTACCGTCAGACGACACGCAGGCAACAGCCGTCCCGGTACGGGCAGCGTGGTCAGGTGTGAATGGCGGTTTCAGTTCAGTCTCATAAGGGAAAATCAGTGTGGTGGCCATGAACACGTCATCACACTGAAGTCAGATAACTCGTCTGTCTGGCTCAGCCACGACTGCAGCCAAAGTTGCGCTCACCGGTGCAGTGAGCTTTGGTATGCTCCTTCGCCAGATAGTCAGCACGTTCCAGCACTTGCTGAAAGCCGGTGTCATCATTACGCGCCAGCCACACCGCCGGCCAGGCCGGAAAATGCACCAGCGTGGCATGGCATCCGGCATCCACCCCCAGGGCACTGCACCAGGCCTGTTCAATCATTCCGGCCAGTGATCCCGGAGCGCGGTAATCACCGGCACGACACCAGGTATCCCGGT
>ERZ507558.78-NODE-78-length-36969-cov-20.782_pt1 | contig 36969 bp, 46 predicted proteins | sample MGYA00248670_ERZ507558 | MGnify/ENA primary metagenome ERZ507558 (study PRJEB26165, sample SAMN02676152) | human gut metagenome | isolation source: stool | host: Homo sapiens | place: USA | study: EMG produced TPA metagenomics assembly of the C.diff FMT (human gut... | reverse complement strand
GAACGCGTCATACCCATGATTTTTCTCCTGTGTTGATGGTGAAATTAACAGCCTTGTACCAAGCCTTGTAAAAACATCTTAACAAATTTTTATTATGATGTACATACTTTTTTTTTATTTAAGTATTTCAACCCTTTATCGGGCGCTCAATTAATTCAGGTAGTTACGGAGAATACAATAATTTCAGGTATTTAAAAATGCTTAGTTAAATCAGGTGCTTTGGACGTTTTTCATGAATACGATGAACACGTTTATCAAAGTTAAGTATTTCAACTGTTTATGAGGCGCCCAATTAATTCAAGTATTTACGGAGAATACAATAATTTCAGGTACTTGACTTTGTTTAATTAAATCAAGTGCTTTGGACGTTATTTCCGATAAAAGTGTATATAAAAATTAAAGGCAAGCATTTCAACCATTTAATTTTTTCCCCTTGAGGTTAATAATTTCAGGTACTTATCTCAGAGTGAAAATCCCTTTGCAAAGTCAATTAGGTATAAGTATATGAAATATATGAGGATTCGCGGAATATCGAATTTAGCGGCACACTCCCCAAAAACCTTTATATATATACTCCTTTAGAACCCATTTTTACTAGGTTATTAATTTATTTTTATTACTTTATCACTTTATTACTTTATAATAATAAAATAATATAATAAATATAAGGGTTTATGTAGTGCCCAAATGAAAGTGCGGAGGCCTAAGCGATTTTTCGCGTCGCTTGAGTATTTTCTCCCTCCGTTCTGCCAATATTTTGCCGAGAGTTTTTCTGAAAGAGCAGATCCGCGAGTCCCCGAATCCTGAGTATAAAAGAAGGCCCGCATCGTGAAATGCGAGCCTTGAAAGTAAGAATTTTTACTGATTAAGAAGCAGCTTCCCAAATGAACTTCTTGCCAAGCGGGTCAGTGGCAATCATGATGCCCGCCTTCTTGAGATAGGACAAATTGGAGCTAATGACCGCGGGTGACGTGTTGCAGGTCTCAGCAAGTTCCTTGATGCTCATATGAATGCCATTGGCGAGGGCCGCCTGTATCTTGTTCTTAATAGAATCAGGATTGTTGAACTTCTGCTGATACGTCTGTACCGCGAGAACCAAGTCTTCATGAGAGAGGGCATTGAGGGCTTCGAGCGACAGATTGTTGAGTTCGTTGATGGTCATGGTAGATCTCCTAATGGTTAGAATTTATTTAGCGTCATCACGCTCATTTGTTGAATTCAGTATACGCCTATTCTAGAGGGTTGTAAACCCTTTTTTTGAATAAAATTTAAAAATATTTTCTGTCCATCTTGCTTTCTCTATACGGGTGCGGTTGAGGACTTGGGTTGTCCTGCAATTCATTCTATCATGTATTGCAGACTTTGTACACGCCAAAACCTGGGCGCTTAAGGACCTGGGCAACCCTCATGGTCAGTGACAGCTAATGATAGCGAGTGATTCCTGACTGCTCAATCAGGGGTAGGTGACTGCGGGTGACTCCTGAATGCTCAATCAGTGGGTGTCTGTCATCAGCTGTCAGTGACACCCGGTTGAATGCACGATCAGCCGGTCCGTCTTGCCCGCGGCGGCCGATCTGGTGGTACGGTGAACGGGAGTGAACCATATCATCATAGCTGAACAAAGTGAAGCGCTATTATCTGTGGAACAGAGTGACACATTGTCCCAATGGTTGAACCAACGGTGAAACACCTCACGAGAAGCAAGGGCGGAGTCCCGAAGCGTATCTGCTGATTCGAGCGAATAACATGAGCGAGCTTCCACTATTAAGAGTTGAGGCGGAGCCTCAAGCTCGTATATGTCCAGTTACAGCGTAGCAGCGCTAGCTGTATGAGCGATTAGGCTTGTAAGTGAGGGTGGAACCCGAAACGAAGAGCCGTAGCGAATACTATACTAGCGAAGCGGGCCTAATAGTTGCGAATGAATCAAATTATTTTATTTGCGTTCACCGGAAGGTGAATGCGAGTAAAATAATTTGATTGAGCCACCACGCGGTACGCAAGTGAATAAAAGAACTATCAATAATAATGTTGACAGCTATCAATGATTCTGATAAGGTGTATCTAACGAAAGGGAGGAAATATGAATAATGAAATATTGGATAGTTTGAGAAGAATTAGTTGTGGTATGGAAATTGTTATGAGAGATGTAATAGAAGAAAAGTATAATATGGAGAGAGATTATATTGAAATAGAAGATTGGGAATTGGAATTAGAGGAAATTATTGGTAAGGGTGTAGTAGAAGGTTGGAAGGAAATAAATAGAGTTATAGAAAAGATGGAGAAGTAAAATGAGAGAAGTATATTGGAATGGTGAGAGATTTATGGTGGAGTGGGATAATGGGAGAGTAGAAGAAGTTGAGGTAGAAAAGGTAGGGGATTTGAAAAAGGAATTGAATTTAAGGGATAGAATAGAGTTTGAATTGTGTATGATTGAAAGGGAAGTAGAAAAGGAAGAATTGGGAGAAGATGAGGAAGAAAAAAGGATAAAGGAAGAATTGAAGGTTAATTGGGAAAGGATTATGAATGATATAAAGAAGGATTATTTGGAGGATTAAAATGAATATTAGTGAATTGATGTATGATTTGGAAGAATGTAAGTTGGAAGTTGAGAGTGTGTTGTGGGAAATAGTTTGTGATAAAAGAGGTGTGGAGAGTGTGGAAGATTTGGATGATAGGTTGTTATTGGTAGAATGTATAGATGATTTTTATGGTGGTGATAATTGGGAGTTATTTAAGTGGTGGATGGAGATAGAGGAAATGTTTATGTGGTTGTATGATTTAAGTAATGAGTAGGAATGTGATAGAGGAACTTATAATGGTTCCTCTATCATTTTCTTTCAATCGGCTGGCAACGCCAGATCCGACGAGTAATACTATTATTCTTAATGGGGTATTAGGGAACAACGTGACCGTCCCATTAAGAATAATAGTGTTATGAGGAGGATAGATTGAAAGAAAATGATAGAGGAACCATTATAATGCACATGATATGAGAAATACCTAAATACTTTGCTGCTTAGGTATGAATTATGTCATAAAGAAATGTTTTTCTAGAAAAATTGGGGGCCCCGGGGGCAAGGACGCGGAGAAAAAGTAGTTCTTAGGTCATCCCACATTATATTTGTCTCTTTTTCCTATTTCTCTACAACATTTGTTGATAATTCCTTATACGTGCGCGTCATGCGAAGAATCCTCATAACACATGAGTTCTATGCACAGAACTCGAGTTCTATAGAAAAAGCATGAGGGGCCTTGGTATTTTATCATTTCCACATTTTTCTCTATAGAACTCACCCCTCATGCCAATTTCACCTCTATAGAACTACTGAGTTCTAAAGCTCCGAGTTCCAGAACTCAGGACTTTAGAACTAATGAGTTTAGAGACTTAACCAAAATTCTTGTGTACATTTCCCAAAATACTTGATATGGTACTTGTGTAAGGAGAAAATCATGGATATTTCGACCCGGTGTGACAATATGCAGCAGCAAGTTAGGTTGCTGTATGAGATATTCGGCTTTGAGGCGGATGAAATCGCCCCATTTGTCGGTCTCGCGCCCACCATGGTCAAAATGATGATAGCTGATGGGCAGTACATAAAGGCCCCGACTAAATTTTCCAGTTTTTCGAAGAACGCAGATGACGCAAGGGACCAACTGATTGAAGTGATAATGCGTAAACAGATGGCCTTTGCGCCTATTTACGCACAAACTGAACTCATTCTTCTGCAAAAAGTAGCTGAATTAGCATCAAATATGGATGCAGATGACCCCAATGCGGCTCGAAAGCTCGACCTTCTTGCAAAAACTACGGCTACCCTCAATCAGGCAACTGTTGCGGCTATTTTGTCGCAGGTATCACAGAACAAATCTAATGATAGTGGGATGAAGATAGAAGTAGTCAATACATTTTCAAACTAGGGACCTTCGTCATGGCCATAGCCCCAAAAGTCATAACCATACCACGCAATTTTACACCGCGTGACTATCAAATTCCTCTGTACAATTGCCTGGCAGAAGGATATAAGCGTGGGTTGGCTGTGTGGCATCGACGGGCTGGCAAAGATAAAGTGTTTGTTAATATCCTGGCCAGAGAGTCGATCAAACGCGTTGGAACTTATTTTTATATTCTTCCGTATTATAAACAGGCGCGTGCGATCATCTGGGAAGGGATGGACAAAACAGGGTTTCGTCTGATAGAGCACATCCCTAAAGAGTTGTGGGTTCGCAAAGACAATCAACAGATGACCTTAGAACTCGCCAATGGCTCATTTATTAGATTCCTTGGGTCAGACAATATCGACTCCATTGTGGGTACGAACCCCGTGGGTGTCATATTTTCAGAGTTTTCGTTGCATAAGCCTGAGGCTTGGCACTACCTAAGGCCAATCCTGCTAGAAAACGATGGGTGGGCCTTGTTTAATGGGACGCCTCGGGGTCATAACCACCAGTGGGAGATGGACCTGTACGCACGTACCTCCGACGACTGGTTTTACTCCAAAGCAACCATAGACGACACCCATGTGATGACAGAGGAGCAGGTACAAGAGGAAATCGATGCCGGTCTTCCTCCGGCCCTGGCAAAACAAGAATTTTATTGCTCATATGAGGCTGCATTGGTTGGTGCATATTACGGTGAGCGCATGGAGGCCATCTCGTCACACATACTCCCTACCATTTCATGGGAGCCCAATCTCTTGGTCAATACTGCATGGGACCTGGGCATTGATGACGAGTTAGTCATATGGCTGTATCAGAAGGTGCATAGCGAAATCAGAATCCTTGATTGTATCCATGATAATGGACATGCTCTGGATTACTATGTGCGTCTGCTCAATCAACGTCCATATGCCTATGGATACCATATCCTCCCTCATGACGTTGAAGTCAGAGAATTATCTTCTGGTCGCAGTCGCAAGCAGACACTGATGGACCTGGGACTCCAAGACATACGTGTCAATAAGCGCGTACCTGTGGAAGATGGGATCAATATGGCCCGTAATATACTCCCCAGGTGTTGGTTTAGTGAAGATAAATGTTCAAAAGGCATTGAAGCCTTGAAGGGCTATCGTGCGCAATATGACTCGAAAACGAAGACATATGGGGCGCCAGTTCATGATTGGATGTCACATTACGCAGACGCATTCAGAATGATGGCGCAGCATGAGCGTTACCAAGAGTTTGCAACACGCACTTTACCCAGTCGTACACGAGATTATGACTATAATCCGTTGACATATGGAGAATAACATGGGCGGTACAGTCAAGAAAATTTTTGGTGGTGGCAGCTCTTCCAAGCCTGATACGAGTGCGTATGAGGCCCAGCTCGAGGAGCAGCGCAAGGCGACGGAGGCTGCTGAGGCCAAGGCTGCAGCAGCTGATGCACGTGCTAGAGACCAGCAGCAGCGGTTACAGCAGGGCAGAGCGGCCACCATTTTCACCAGTGGTGAGGGCGACACAAACATCAAGACGAAGAAACCCACTCTAGGTTCTGGGATGTAGTCATGGCATCGCCCGTTGATATTGCGTCTATCTTTAAGCGCAAGGGACAGGCTCCGACTCCTGAGACTCAGGCACCGAGTCAGGGGTCGTCTATCATCAGATCATTCTTTGTTCGTGAGGGCGGGACTGAGGCTACTCCTGCGCCACAGCGACCCAATCCTGTGTTGAGCTATTTTGATCCGGTGGCGTACTCTCAGCAGCGGGCGGCGTACAACAAGTCGCAAGGCATTGAAGAAACTGCGCCTAAGGCAGAAGTCAAAGAACTGACTGAAGAAGAAAAGCGTAATGCTGAGCAACGCAATAAGAACAAGGCATTTGCCTCTGGGCGTCCGGCGACTATTTTTAGTCAACCTGAGTCGTCCAATATCAAGATCAAGAAGCCTACGTTAGGCTCTGGGAGCTAATTCATGACAGTAGGTCGTTCCACAGAGGCCTCTCAGCGAGAGCGGGATGAAGTCAAGCGTATCATTAAGCGCTTAGACCAGCTCAAGTCTGATAGGGCGAATTTTGAAGCTCACTGGCAAAAAATTGCCAAAGTAGTGATGCCTTTCGATATGTCTTTTCTCTCGCAGTATCAGACTGAGGGAGTAGACACCGACCCTCGTGTGTACGACTCGACTGGTATTCATTCTAATGAGCTGTTGGCATCAGGCTTTTATTCTTTGTTGACAAACCCTGCATCGCCCTGGTTTGACCTGAGTGTAGCCAATCAGAAACTGGCAAATAACTCGGCAGTCAAAAGATGGTTGGCAGATGTAACGCGCATCATGGCCTATGAAATTCAGCGTCCTCAGTCGGGCTTTACTACTTCTCTTCATGAAGGGTATCGCTCATATGGCGCGTATGGCAACATGTGCATGTTTGTCACAGAGAAAAAGGACCTGACTGGGCTTCAAATCAATTCTCTGCCTCTCTCTGAATGCTATTTTGCAGAGAACGCTGAGGGGCAGATAGGATCGCTCTACCGAGTATACAGACGCACCGTCCTTCAATTGGTCGAGGCGTTCGGTAAGGCCAACCTGCATCCGGAGATCGTTAAGGCGTATGATGATGGGGAACTGAGCACCAAGTTTGAGATCCTCCATGTGGTGGCTCCGAATATTGAAGCAGATCCCCTCAGCATCAAAGCAGCCAAGGCCATGCCTTACAAATCCACGTATGTGGACACGAAGCATGGACTTGTCATTCAGGAATCGGGATACAATGAACGTCCTTTCATGGCAGCGAGATTCTACAAAGCATCACATGAGACGTATGGTCGTGGCCCAGGTTCCAATGCTCTTCCCGATCTCCGGATGCTGCAGCAGATAGTTTCGACTAATCTGCGTGCAGCACAGAAAATGATTGATCCGGCTCTTATGATTCCGGACCAGGGTTTTGTGTCACCCATCTCGACCAAGCCTGCGGCGATTAACTATTATCGTACCGGCTCCATGGATCCTAAGGGCGTAGTTCCTATGCAAACAGGTGGACGCCCTGATCTTGGTCTTGATATCATTAAAGACCTTCAGATGCGCATTCGGGAAATCTTCTTTGTGGACCAGCTTCAGCTGAACATAGGGCCCCAAATGACCGCTACTGAGGTCATGCAGAGGACTGAAGAGAAGCTTCGTCTTATGGGCCCGGTTGTGGGCCGCGCTGAGAATGAGCTTCTCTCGCCTCTGATCATTCGGTGTTTTGGTATTCTTATGAGAGCAGGCAAATTTGATACTCCTCCTGAGGAGTTGATGCAGCCTGGTGTGAAACTGCAGATTGTGTATACATCGCCTATTGCAAAAGCTCAGCAACAGGTTGAGGCTAATAACCTTACCAGAGCTATGCAAGTCCTTACTCCGTTCCTGTCATTTGATCCTGCCGCGATGGACAAGTTCAATACTGACAAGACTGTGGAAGGTGTGTGCAGCATGTATTCAATCAATCCTGAATACTTGCGAGATGATTCTGAAACTGCAGAAGTCCGGCAAGCGAGAGCAGAAGCTCAGCAGCAGGCTCAAATGGCAGAGCAGATCAAGAACGCGGGTATCGGTATGAACAACATCGCCTCGGGTATGGATACCTTGGGCCAGATGGAGCAGTAAATGGCAGAACTCTCATTTGAACAGAGACAAGCCAAGCAAGCCGAGGTCATCCGAGCTTATAATCGGTTGTTTAATACGACCGATGGTAAGTTGGTTCTGGAAGACCTTAAACAGGCTCATTGGATTAACCGTCCCACGTTTGACGTTAACACAAACCTTATGAGCATGCGCGAAGGCGAGAGAAACGTGGTTCTCCGCATTATGGCGCTTGTCGAAGATGGAAGGACCCTCTAATGGATAATCCCACTCCGATTTCTGGCGGCGAAATTGCCGCTGGTGGTGGATCCACCACTACTTCTCCGGCCCCTTCCCAGCCGGCTTCCCCGCCGCCAGCCCCCGCTGATGCTCCTAGCACTCAGGCTGGCAATCCTCCGGCCTCAGGGAGTTGGTTTGACCAGCTCTCTGAGGAACTGAAGGGAAGCAAGAGTCTGGCGAAGTTTAAGGACGTCAACAATCTTGCTCAGGCCTATGTTCATGCGGAATCGCTCATTGGACGCGATAAAATTCCGGTACCGAAGACCGATGAAGACTGGCAAGACGTCTATAACCGCCTTGGGCGCCCTGCTACGCCTGATGATTATTCTCTCAATGCTGATGCTCTTAAGCAAATGCAGCTTCCTGAGGATATAGTATCAGTCCTGGAAGAGGACCTTAAATGGTTCAAGCCCACGGCGCACAATCTCGGTCTTAATGACCGACAGGCGACGGCACTTATGCAGGCCTTTGTGGCTAACGTGAGTGAAACTATGTCTTCGAGAACTATGGACCAAGATACCGAACTGAAGCAGTGCGAAAATATGCTTCGTAAGGAATATGGTCAGGCATACGACTCGAAGATTACCATTGCACAGCGTGCTCTGTTTACCCTGGGTGGCGAAAAGCTGGTTGACGAAGTGAACAAGACGAGTCTGGGTCGCAACCCTGCATTCGTCAATATGTTCGTTCGTATTGGTGAACAGATGCATGAAGAACTCGGTTTGGATCTCGGTGGACAACCGGATACCCCTGCAGATCTTGATTCTCAGATTCAGGAACTGCAGCGTCATCCGGCCTTCCTCGATTCGACTCACCCCGAGCATAAGTCTGTTGTTGACAGGATCCGCGTTCTGTTTGAACGTCGGTATCCCAATGGGTCGTGAGTCGCCCATTGAATGAGGGCCCGAAAGGATAACCCCTCACTCAAACTTTATGGAGAAAACCAATGAGTTTTCAGATTACTGAAGCCTTTGTGCAGCAGTACAACAGCACTGTGTCGCTGGTTTCCCAGCAGAAACAGTCGCGTCTGGAACCCGCTGTGCGCGTGGAAACCATCCGTGGCACGCGTGAAGCTTTCGATTCCATCGGTACTGTTGAAGCCCAGCCTCGTGGCGGTCGTCACGCTGACACCCCTCAGATGGACACTCCGCATATGCGCCGGTGGGTTACGTCTGCCCCGTACAACTGGGCGGACCTCGTCGACAAGCCCGACCGTCTGCGTATGCTGTATGATCCCACGTCGCCCTATGTGCAGAACGCCGTCATGGCCTTCAACCGCGCGAAAGACAAAATCATCATCAATGCCGCCTTTGCCCCTGTCTGGACGGGCGAACATGGCGATGTCCAGAAAACGTTCCCGACCAGCAACATCATCCCGCATGACAACACCGGTCTGACCATCGAAAAGCTTATTCAGGCCCGCGGCATGCTGTGGCGGAATGAAATCGATGAAAGTGAACCCCTGTTCGCCGCCGTCACCAGCTTCCAGCTGGAAGACATGCTGAACAACACCAAGGTTCAGTCGGCTGACTACAACACCATCAAGGCCCTTGTACGCGGTGAAATCAATTCCTTTATGGGATTCACGTTCATCCGTACCGAGCAGCTTGAAAAGGACGGCGCGGCGCGTAAGTGCATCGTGTGGTCCAAGCCTGGTCTGCTCCTTGCCAAGGCGGAAGACATCACCACCAAGATCTCTGAACGTGGTGACAAGAACTACTCCACGCAGGTCTACGCTGAAATGGACCTCGGCGCGGTGCGTATGGAAGACGAAAAGGTCCTGCAATTGCAGTGCAAGGAAGGTGCGTAATGCAGTACTCCAACGTTGCTGGAAAGCAGAAGTCCAATGACGTGTACCGGTATCCGGCGGAATTGACCTCCGGCAAGGTACGTCGCCTGAAATTCGAAACTGAGACTACCGCCACTGACACCGAAATCACCATCGGGTTTCTGCCGTCCGGTACGACCAGTATCCTCGGTATTTCCCGTATGCAGGCGTCTATCGCCACCACTGCCTCCATTGTCATTCCCGCCCATAAGTCCATGGGCGGGGAAGACGTTGCTGAAAAGACTATTCGCGCCGCGGCCGCGGCTAATACTGCGGGTGGTGTCCCCATGACGGATGCACTCACTGGCGTAGACATTGACTCTCAGACTCAGGTCCCGGTTATTCTGAAGTTCTCGGCCTCCGCTGCGAAGGGCACCAAGCTCGACGGCGAGCTGTACTTCACCTACGAATAAGGAGCAAAACCATGGCGTCCTCTATCGAAATTTGTAACGATGCATTGACCATGTTGAGTCAGGAACCTGTTATGGCTCTTGATGACACTACTAAGGCTTCTCGCCTGTGCAAGCAGCGTTATGAACCGGTACGGGACGCCTTGCTTCGCTCTTATCCGTGGTCCTTTGCCATGAAGCGGGAGATTCTTGCACGAGATCTCGAATCTCCCGTTTTTGGTTATGCCAATGCATATTCTCTTCCTGTGGACTGCGTACGTGTAGTCAGCATCAATGATAGGACGCAAGAATGGCAGGTAGAAGGTCGTAAGGTCTTGACTAACGCTGACAGGGTGAATCTTCGATACATACGCAAGGTTGAAGATCCTAACGAAATGGATGCGATGTTCAGAGAGTGTTTGACACTCAAGTTGGCCGCTGATATGTGCATTTCGTTGACCAGCAATATTGATCTCAAGTCGATGTACGAACAACTTCTTGAGCGCAAGATCAATCTGGCCTATAATGCTTCTGCCATTGAGAGTACTCCTCCTGAGGTCATCGAAGGTAACTGGATTCTGTCGAGGTATTAAACATGCAGGACGCAATTCCAATTCAAGTATCATTCGCTTCCGGCGAACTTAGCCCACGGATGCATAATCGCATTGACATGGATGCTTATTTTGCCGGTGCTGCTGAGATGCGTAACATGATTGCACTCCCGCATGGACCAATGACTCGTAGAATGGGGTCGCGATTCGTCATCAATTGTAAGAGTGAAAAAGTTAAGCTCATTCCTTTTAAGTTTAGTACCAATCAATCGTTCATTCTTGAATTTGGACGAACTGGTACTACTAGTTATGGTGGATACATGCGTGTTCACTATAACGGAGGAACTGTCGTAAATGATGATGGATCTATTTATGAACTGCCTACCTACTTTCTTGATGACGCATGGTATGATCAAGTAACCTGGGCACAGTCTGGTGACGTGTTATGGTTGTGTTATTACAACTATTCACCTCAACGTCTTATTCGTAAGGCAAATAATAACTGGGAATTGGATACTCCTATTGCTCATACGCCAGACAATGACCCAGTTCCGCCGCAGTGGCAAAATTTCAACTGGCCAAGAGTTGTTGCATATCATGAACAGCGCTTGGTCATGGGAAGTACTCCTGCACAACCATTGACATTGTGGTTTTCTGAGATCGGGGATATTACCCGATTCTATCGTAATCGGGCTTCCTCTGACCCGGTTCTTGATACTGACCCGATGAACTATACCATGGCCACTGATATGGCAGATGGTATTAAATGGTTGTGCTCTACTGACGTACTTTTGTGTGGAACTGGTAGTGCAGAATACCGTATTGCGCCATCATCCTTGGGTGAAGCTCTTACGCCAAGTAATATCAAGATTACAAAGCAGACCAATTATGGTTCTATGGCTGCACAAGCTGTCCAATTGGGCTCATCTGTATTGTTCATTCAAAACAGTCGAGATCGTGTGCGTTCTCTTGATTACTCGGTTCTTGATAACCAGTTTGCAGCCACAGATTTGACTATCTTTGCAGACCACATTCTTAAAGGTAAAGTCAAAGATGTGGCATATATGAGTGCACCAGACACGTACTTGTGGTGTATTACTGATACTAATCAGTTGATTGGCATGACATATGAAAAGCAACAGAAAGTACTTGCTTGGCATGCCCATTCATTCGAAGCTCAGACCCAATCTGGATATGAGAATGTCGAACTGAAGAGTATTAGTTGTATCCCTGGTCCTAATGGCGACCAACTATGGCTTGTTATTAAAAGAGGAAATCGTACATCTACGATTGAGTATATTGACAAGATTGTCAATGAGTCACCAAATTTGAGTGTTGAGTCTTTTGCTGATGGTCAGGCAGTATATCAAGGTACTGCTACTTCAACCATTACTGGTCTCAATCATTTAGAAGGACTTAAAGTTGCTCCTCTTATTAATGGATGGGTCCATCCTGAAGTGTATGTACAAAATGGCGCAATTACGCTTAATCAAGCAGTAACTAACTGTGTCATTGGTGTTCCATATACTTCACGGTTTAAGTCTATGGTTATTCAGGCATCTGACCAGGTATCTACAGGAGCATCGAGAAAGATTGTTAGTGCTACATTCTCTTTGCTGAATTCTCTGGGATTGAGATTCGGCATTGAGGGCCAAAGCATGCAAGAGAAGTTCTTTGGCCCAACCAAAATTATGAATAAAGCACAGCAGTTGTTTACAGGAGACTTTACTGAGTCTGTGGCGTCTTCTAACAATGAAACGCAACAGCTCGTAATTGAACACAAGACACCCTATCCTCTCATGGTTAGGGCTATTGTGTACCATATCAATCCGAGGCGGGTTAACTAATGAAGCCGATTTTCCGGGAAGTAAATCTGGCACATCACATTGGTAGAGCGATTCATTTGATTGATGCGCACTGCCAAGAGGTAGTTGGACAGGGTAAGAAGTATAATCCAGACATTGATTATCTCTGTATGGGGTCAAACACTGGGTTACTGCATACGTTTGATATTGAGGACAATGACAAGGTAGTAGGATATGCGGTTTTTATGATCGCAAAAGATTTTATCACCAGTGAACGGTCGGCGTCTAATGTAGCCATTTATGTGTCGCCTGAATATAGAGGGCGTACAGCAGTCAGGTTTATGCAGTACACTGAAATGATGCTCTTGTCTAAGGGTATTAAGCAAATAAATTTTCATGTACCTCCGAGTTCTATGGCAGAAAAGTGCCTCGCTCATTTAGGGTACAATCTTCGTGAGAAGGTTTACTACAAAGAGTTCTAAAGCTCATTGGGAGTAGAATATGGCAATGTCCACCCTCGCTATGGCTGCAGTCGTAGGTTCCACACTTGTTGGAACTATCGGTTCTTTGCAGCAAGCTGAAGCACAATCTGCTGCGTATAAAGCCCAACAGGCGCAATCTCAGTATCAAGCAGAACTTTACGAGCTGAATTCGCGGAAAGAAGCTGCTAATATGGGTGTAGAAGCCACCAGACTGCAAGCTAAGCAGATTGCGGCGGCATCTGCTAGCGGTTATGAGCTCGACAGCATGTCATTCATGGACCTGGTTAATGAATCCGCGGAGAATGCCAAACTTGATCGTGAGGATGTTCTTCGCACAGGACGTCTGCAAGCTGAAGCCAAACGAGCTGAAGCCGACTCGTATGGTAAAGCAGCAAAGAGTTCTAAGTCTGGCGGATGGATTAATGCTGCAGGTTCCTTGTTCAAGGGCGCAACCAGTGGTTATCTGGTCGGTAATAAAGCAGGATGGTGGGACTAATGGCTAAGGAAATTCCACGCTATTTTGATAACCCACAGACCGACCAAGTTCCTGTAGGAGCAGTACCTAGCGCGGGTGCCATGGCAGCTCCTGCCGATGCTGAACGCTCATTCATTACTGGTCTTGGTAGGTTAATGGGCGCGGCAGACGATTTTGCTCAGACTTTTATGGACAAAATTGTCGAACGTCAAGCACGCGATGCTGATATCGAGATGACCAAGTTGTTTCGTGACCGCGAAATGGAAATCCGCAAAACGAAACTTGGTGCCCAAACTGATGGTCTTCTGAATGCAGAAGAAGAGTGGTCTAATAAGACTGCTGGTGAGCTTCGCGAGAAGATGAAAGTACCTGGGTACATCTTTGATAAGCTGTGGCATAAGCATACGTCCAGTTATCTGAATGAAATGGGTACATATCAGATTCAACAGCAGACAATTGCGGATAAACAGTCTCGTGCTGCGTATGTTGATACCCTGAAAGATGGCCTTATTAGAACGCCATTAGGAGATGTTGATGCCCTCACAAGCTACTTCGAACAAGTTCGTAAGACATACCCTAATGATAACATTGCAGCTGAAAAAGCAATCGATGATGGTATTCTTGTGGCGGTCCAATCGTGGGCTCGAGATAATCCGTCGGCAACTATCGCATGGTTTAGGCAAAACAAAAAAGACCTGGAAACTGTGGTCGGCCGTCAAACCATTAAAATTGATACTATCATTCAGCAAGCTGAAAATCGCATACATGCAGAGGCTTCATACCGCAATTCGTTAGAATCGGTAGCATGGACGCGGGAACAGCGAGCTCAGAAGCGTGCAGATAACGCAGCATTCAATGATTTCATTACTGACGCTATCAGTGGTGAAATGGATGATGCTAAGTTTTATGACTATATGGGTAACCAAGCCGTGTCTGGTGAAACTCGCAAAAACATGTACAGCTTTTTTAAAGGCATGGCTAAAGATGACATGTCTAAAATCAGCAAGGCTGTATATGGCGATCTTATGGTATCTGTCTATGAGGATCAGGCTGACGACCAATGGGTTGCTCGTGCTCAAAAAGCGGTAGCGGCAGGTCAGATTACTGGTACTGAATACAAGACGCTTCTTAATGCTCGTGATACTATTGCAAGCAAGATGGATACTTCCATTAAACCTATGCTGACGGACGCATCGAAGTATATCAAGAACTTCATCAGTCCTAGCAATGGTATTATGGGTACTACGAATCCTGATGCTGAAAATAAGTATCTGAAAGTCAATCAGGCTTTGTATCGCGAGGCGCAAGGGAAGACGCCTGAGCAAGTGGCTAAACTGGTAGACTTCAATGACCCAGGTAGCTTCATCAATAAACTGATTGATGCGAACACAAGTGACAAGCCAAACTTTAGGGGTGCAATGTCTGTACCTAAAACAAACTGGGTACCGACTATTCCGGAGAAAGGTACTCCAGTTATTTCACCTGATAAGGTCAGACAGCCTGGTGAGACTTTCTCTGAATGGAAAAAGCGTACACAAGGGAAGTAAATTATGGCATATACTCAGCAGACTAACGAAGCCCTGGCAGCAGGCTTTTCTCTGTCAGAGATTCGTGAACAGGCTAAGCGTGAAGCTGATGAAGCAATTCAGGCGGGCTTTACTGCTGATGAGGTCTATGAGGGCATTAAAACTGAATATGGGTTTTCCTTAAAGGATGATCCTGCAGACCTTGAAGCAGCACAGGATTTTGCAGAGGTTGCCACAGTAGATCCTGTATTGGCAGAGAAAGCCGATATGGAAGTTGCACAAGGTAATCCTCGTCCCGTAGTTGACTGGAAAGAAGCCGTACTTGCTGGGTATCAAAATTCTATCACTGGGTTAGCAGTTCGTGGTGAATTGCCAAATTTGGTCGTACCAGAGACTGGAAGTGTTGCACAAAAAGTATTTGCGATGGCTGGTCAAGCTATTGGGGATATACCTGCTCTTGTTGTGGGTGGTGCTGCTGGTGCTACGACTGGCCCCGCCGCGCCCATAACATCTCCTGCAGCTGCGATGGGTCTTACTGAAGGCCTGCGTACATATATGACTGATATGTATCGTGAGGGTAAGGCAACAACTTGGACTGAAGTTGTTGACCGTACTCTCAATACTTTGTCATCTGCAGGTAAAGGCGCAGTCATTGGTGCAGCTACTGGTGGAGCAGGTAAATATACTGGTAAGTTCTTTTCTGAAGCCACTCCGGCTATGAAAACTACTGCACAGTTGTTTTCTGAAATTACTACAATGACTACCGCAGGTTCATTGATGGAAGGCAAAATGCCTACTGCTGAAGATTTCATGATCGCCAGTATGGGTTTAGGCGGAATGAAGGCTGCAGGCTTCTATTCGAATCGCCTCATGGGCGTATTTGAAGTTACCGGTAAAACGCCTGAAGCAGTGCGCATTAATTCTATCATTGAACCTACTATCAGAGAAGACGTTGCATCTATTAATCTTGAGGTGCCCCGTGCCTATAGATCCTCGTATCGTCGAGTCTTCACTGAGGGAGTCAATCTTAATCCGGAATCTGCGCCTGCGGGAGTATGGTATTCTACTAGCAAAAACGTGGCAGAAGCCGCAGCGAAGAAGACTGAAGGGGCGTCTGTACAAGAATATCAAGTCCACCGCAGCGTTCCAATGTTCCATTATACCGATGCGCGCGGCGCAAGGCTGTTCAAAGAATTCCTGAAGACGCCCGAAGGCAAAGCTTCTATGGAGAAAATGGATCCTGAGTTCTTCCAGGAATATCCTAACTTCATTGAAAAGTATAAGAGCGTGTCCCAGGAACGGTTGATTCCCACATCTCGTAAGATGTTCGAGAACCCTACACCTGAATTTATTGAATGGCTGTCATCTGATAAGCTATCTCCTGAGGCCATTGAAACATTGGCCGGAGCAACCAAGGGTAAAAAGGTTCGTGAACTTACACGCAACATCGAGGGCATTCAAATGGGCTCTCGCATGTTTATTTTCGACCAGAAAAAAGTATCAGCTGCAAAGGCCGCGCCTAAGGGTGAAATGCCCATAGACGCCGCTCAAGCTGAGTTGCGACAGAATATTTCCCTGGGTGAAGAGAAAGGTACTCGCACATGGTCGGAAATCAAGGATTCGACATACCAGTCATTGGTAGATAAATTTGCTCCTCTCAATACTGGAGCGTCTCCAGGTAAAATGACTGAGTCTCGCGCCATGGCATCTGCTCTTATGGGATCGCCTAAAATGGCTATGCACTGGATTGAACATTCGCCATTTAAGTTTGGCAGTCGTGAGAACTTTGGCGTACCTCTTGATAAGATAATTAAGGAAGCAGGTGATCCTCGTGGGTTATCTGAATACTTGATTGCTAAGCGTACCATGGAACTGTCTGAGCAAGGTGTAGATACGCGTATTAATCCGGAAGTAGCCTATTCTGTAGGCAAGAATCCAGAAAACATTGCGAAGTACGACGCTGCAGCACAGAAGATCTATGATTACAATAATAACCTGCTCGATTACATGAAAGATGCAGGTCTTATCAGTGAACGCCAGTTGCGCGATATCAAGGCAAAGAACAAAAAGTATGTTCCTCTGAATGAGGTGGTGACGGAATTCGAACCCTCATTTGGAGAAGACTTTGCTGCGCCCAAAGCGGTCATTATTGACCCACTTGAGAGTGTAGTTCGGAATACCTTTAGTGTCATTCGAATGGCTGAGTCTAATGCGGTCAAGAAACAGATTGCCAAGGACTTCGGTCAAGCTGTAGAAGTCAGTCAGCGTGAAAGTCCGCTATCTCATGATGTATCGCGTAAAACGCAGATTACTGTCAGAGAAAATGGTCGTAAGCGCGTATATGCTGTGCCTGAAGAAATCGCTAAGACAGCCAGACAACTGGACATGGATTCGGCACTCATTTATAACGGCATAATGAAAGGACTGACTGAGGTCGCATCTTGGACTCGTGCAGGTTCTATTACTACGCCTGAATTTGTGGTACGTAACTTGTTCCGTGACCAGTTTACTGCGGCCATTAGTAATCCTGGTTATATTTATGGATTGAGTGCACTGAAGGGCTTTACTTCGGTTATCAGTAAGCGAACTGGTGGACGACTCTTTCCCAAGATGGAACAATATTATTGGGACTGGGCAAAGAACGGCGGTGGCAATGCGTCCCTTGTAGCCCTTGACAGAAAGTTCACTCAGGAAATGATTACTGAGATGGCTAAAGTTCCTGCACGTAATTTGCTCAAGGACCCTGTCAAGAACTATAAAGAAATCATCAGCATGATTAACCCGTTGAACCTTCGTAAGGCTCCGGGTATCGTTAAGAGAGCGCTGCAGAGCGCTACTGAGATGACTGATGAAGCCACACGTATTGGTGGGTTTATTGAAGATGTAAATCGCGGTATTTCTCCTTTTGAAGCTGCAGTTAAGTCCAGAGATATTACTCAGGACTCCATGAGAATTGGAGCAGCTACTAAGGGCTTTAACGCCATTACGGCATTCTTTAATGCCCAGGTCCAGGGCCTCGATAAAACTTATCGTATGGCTAAAGGTGACCCTATCAGGTTTATGTCTGGCGTGGGTGCGGGAATAGTTCTGCCATCCTTGCTTCTGTCATTAGTTAATAATGACATTATGTACAATAGCCCTGACTCTGATACTGCTAAGGCATTGAGGAACGTACCGGACTGGCAGCGTGCTACATGTTGGATTGTTCCTACTCCTTGGGCGGTATTGCGTATCCCTAAACCGCAGGAGCTAGCAGTAATCGCGGCAGCCCCAGTTGAAATGTTTGTTGATTGGGTGTATGAAAATAAAGATAGAAGTCTCCTGCAGAAAATGTGGGATGACGGATTTTTTGACGCCGTTAGTGATCAGATTATACCTAGTGTTATGCCTTCAGCTATTGCACCTGTGTATGAATCTGCGGCTAACTATAGTTTCTTTACCGGAAACCCCATTATTCCATCATTCATGGAAGATATGTTTCCGCAGACGCAATATAAGGCTAACACGACTGAGATTGCTAAGAGTTTGTCGCGTGTCCTTAACTACCTTGACCCTGTAGCAGAAACAGCAATTGGTAGACGCGCATCTTCTCCACTCATTATGGAACATCTTGTGAGAGGATGGACGGGTCAGGTAGGACAATATGTCCTTTCTGCCTTGGATACTGCGGCGCAAGAAGCGGGAATTATAGACAAAGTAGAACGTGCGGCACCGACTCTTGCTGACTTACCTGTGGTTAAGTCGTTTGTTTTCAGATATCCTAGCGTGAGTGCTAAAGCAATTGAAGACTTTCAGACAAAGGCAGGTCAGCTTGAGAATCGTCTGAAGTCAGTAAACATGCTCATGAAAGAAGGTACTGGCGTTGCAGCAGCCATGGCTGAAGAACTCATGAATAGCGGACCTATGGGCCAGTTTACTGGCGTACGGTCTTCTCTGAATAACATGAGCAAAGCTGTCAGAATGATTCAGTTTAATGAAGGCATGGATGCAGATGAAAAGCGACAACTAGTCGATCAAATTTATAGTGAAATGATCGATGTCGCAGAACAAGGTCTTCTTGTCATCGACGAGGTTAATAAGGCCTATAAGGAGATGAAGAATGCTGGTAAGCAATAACGTGTTTAAGAACCGTTATGTTTGGGACGGTTCTCAAACCAACTTCCCAATTTCATTCCCATTCCTCGATAACAACCATATTCAAGTATGGTACGCCCAACCTGGTCAACCGGATACTGATGCCGTAATCCTGGGTAAAGAAAACTATTCTATTACTGGTGCAGGAAATCCTGCAGGTGGTGTTCTTACGCGTACTACTGGATGGGCAGTAGGTGCTACTATTGCTATCGTGCGAAATGTGCCCATCACTCAGTTGCATCAGTACACGCAATATGACAACTTTCCGGCGGAATCGCACGAGGATGCTTTAGCCAAACTGACAATGATTTGTCAGCAATTGGATGAAATCTGCTCGCGTGCGATGACTGTACCAATCACGTCTGAGAAAAACCCCCAGGAATACTGGCAGTATATCCTCGAACAGAACCAGATTGCTCTTGAAGCTTCCTTGCGTGCTATTGCGGCTGCTGGACAAGCTGAAACTTGCAGGGCGCAGGCTTGCCGGTGCACAGCGGAAGCTCAAGAAATTCGGTCTGAACTTTTCGGTCTATCCTTCTCCGTGCATCTTTCTTCTACTCCCAATGCTGCGGTCGAGTATACACCGGAAACGGGGATGGTACATTTCTATGTTCCCCTAGGGCCGCAGGGACCACAGGGCAACCCTGGGCTCATAGGTGAAAGAGGACCTGTAGGTGAAAAAGGAGAGAAAGGAGATAGAGGAGAAAAAGGAGAACAAGGAAACCCTGCTCCGGCTGGCGAGCGCGGGGAAAAAGGCCCTATAGGCGATGCGCCGTGGGCTACCTGCTTCGGGCACTTCCGCCTTTCCGGTGCCAACTTGTTTCTCGACTATACAGGGGCGACGCTGGATTCAGCTTTTTCCGTCAACGACAATGGACAACTTGAGGTAACATTCTGATGCCTACTATTAATCTCGGACAAGTGCGTCCCGTTTATCGCGGCTCGTGGAATTCTGCAGACATGTATGTCACATACGATTTTGTCATTTATAACGGCTCTGCATACTTGGCCCTGAAAGACGTCCCGCCTAATTATGAACCTTCGAGTCAGAATGAGTATTGGGTTCTTTTCGGTGCAAAGGGCGAACCGGGTGCGGATGGCACACCGGGGGAGAAAGGGGACCGTGGTCCTGCTCTGAGTCACCGTTGGGATGGAACTTTCTTGTCCATACAGAACCCTGACGGAACGTTTCCTGACCAGGGTGTAAACTTACAAGGCCCTGCCGTACCTCTTTCTAATAGCGTCACAAGTACAAGTGAAACTGACGCGGCATCTTCATTGGCTGTAAAAATAGCCTATGATGCTGCACAGTCCAAATTGCCCCAGACCGGCGGGGTGATGACCGGCAGTCTTGTAGTCAAGAATATGCTTGACCTCATCAGTGCCGCGCCCGCGACGGAACAAGAGCTTGGGCTTTTCATGATCGACAAGAATGACGCTATCATGGGCGGCCATGACTTTGTACATAATATTAATAATATCATAGCCTCTCAGATGTACGCTCGAAACAGCAATGGGTTAATTGCTTCGCTTGGTACATATGTCGAAGCAGACGGAACGCGGTATACGCTGTCGTCACACAACCTAATCATAACGAGCGACGTCGAAATTGGCCGGCTATACGCTGACAACGTGAGGCTCATAACTTTTTCCGGAACGAAGGGCAGCCCCGGCCTTACGATGCGTTACTCTCCGGACACCGGAGAACTCTATCTTGACGGTAGGGCGGTTCATGGAAAGGCCGATACGGCAGTATATGCGGACAACGCCGGGACGCTTGGCGGCAAGGCTGAAAGTGCGCTCTCCGTCGCTTTTGCAAGCGAGGCACAGAACAGCTACGGGCTCAAAGGCATGGACATGATCATCGCAAAACAAACGTACACGTTACCGGGGTACGGTACGTGGAAATACATGTTTCTTGTAGCAACAAATAACCAATGGCTCGATATGGTCATCGGGGAAGATCCAGGCGGTACAACTTTTTTCCCGACGCAGATGGGGTGGCCTGCAGACGCTTTTATGGACGGAATAGCATTCAGGAGTGCATAAAATGAAAGACTACGGAAAAATCATCTATCGAACTGAGACTCGCGCATACGTTGTCGGTAAGCTCTGTGTGCCGCATCCTGAAGACGAGAGCATCCCCGAGGATATACGCAAGCAATTCTCTGCGATGTGGGTGGATATTGACGCCTATGCAAAAGCGCATCCGGACATGGTGACGGAAGAGCAAGCATACGTCCCGCCTGTACTGACAACCGAAGAACTTGCGGCTCGCGTACGTGCTGAGCGCGATAGACGCCTCACCGCAACAGATTACCTGGTCGTGCCTGACTACCCTCTTGACCCTGACAAGCTTGAAGAGGTCAAGACGTATCGGCAAGCGCTCCGCGATTTGCCGCAGCAGCCAGGGTTCCCGTGGAATGGACCGAATGACCCGGCTTGTCCGTGGCCTGTATTGCCTGTCCTTGATAAGTAACGCAGGTACAACTTCATTCACCTGATTAAGGGGTAACTGATGGAATGGCCCAGACAACTGCTTGATAAAGTGGAAGAGTTTGAAGGCTTCAGTGAAAAGCCATATATCTGTCCCGCCGGATATTGGACTATTGGCTTTGGCACCCTCTGTGATAAATCACATGCTCCTGTGACCAGAGAAGAAGCCGAGGCTATGCTCATTGAAGAGCTGGACAGATGTTATAATGAAGCACTCATCCAGTGCTCAGTGCTTCGCAAAGAGCCTGCTCATCGCGCTCAGGCTATTGCGGTATGGATGCACAATCTTGGCTCTGGAGCCTTTGCCTCTTCCACTTTCAAAAAGAAAGTGAATGCAAAAGAATGGTATGATGCCGCTCGTGAAATGATTCGTTGGACTAAAGCCACGGTGAAAGGCCGGAAGGTTGAGCTCGGTGGGTTGGTTCGGCGAAGATTTTACGAGGCAAGCGTCTTCCTGAATGGTGCGTAAAATGAGTATCCATGATATCTCAATAGATACATGGTTAGTCATTTGTAACATTGTCTGGGCGCTAGTTGTCTGGGCCATGAAACGCGAGGTCATTATCATAAAAAGTGACCTCATAACTAAAGACGAGTTTGATTCTTATACGTCATTTGAAGCTGCTGAACGTGAATCCTTAAGAAAGGATATGCACGCAATGGAAATAGAAGCTGCTCGAACTAAGGCGATTCTCGAGCAGCTTCCAACCAAGGATGATATTATAGATATCCAGACTCGTTTGCAAAATCTTTCAGAGCATTTAACAGTTGTTGCTGCGTCGCGTCCTTCCGAGTTAAGGTGCTCAGCACACGATCATCAACGGTCTTAGGAATTATTATATGGTCGACTAGCACCGGCTTGGTTTGTCCAGGCCGGCGCAGTCGACCATTTAATTGTTGATAGGTTTCGAGGGACCAAGTAAGTCCAAGCCAGCATATGCGGTGACCGCCATACTGTAGATTAAGGCCGTGGGATAATGAATTGGGGTGACAGAAAAGTACAGGGAGATTTCCTTTGTTCCATTCATGAACGTACTGCTTAGACAATTCGGTAGGAGTGCCCCCAATAATAGCTGGCGCCTCTGGAAGTCTCTTTCTAATTTCGATAAGTTCACTTCTAAACTGAATGGGAACGAGCATGGGATCGCCAGCTGCTTCCTCAATTCGGTCAAAGAGGGTATCCACTTTTGCGGTATTATCGAATATAATGTTACGCTGCTCGTCATAGATAGAACCTTGTAAGAGCTGGCGTAACCGTAATGAGAGTATTCCAGCAGTAGCTGCCGTAAGAGTACTTTCATTTGCAAGAGTCGTAATAAATTCTGTCTGAAACTCTTTATATCGTTGCATGGACGCTGGAGGGAGATATGCGGGAATAGATGAAAAGATGTATGGTTCAAGTTTAAGATAGTCATTTGCATCCAACCTGAAAGTTATATCTTTAATTTTATCAATCACAATATCCATTGCACCGTCGTTCTCAATCCATATGAATCTATCAATTTGAATATGATAGGTCATCATGAATTGAGTTTTCTTTTTTCCAAGGCGCTCTCCATCATCCAAAAGAAAATACTGCGACCACAAATCTCGTACGCCATTTGGTGCGGGAGTTCCTGATAGGGCATATGCGCGTTTAAAAAGTCGTTTAAACTCTTTCATGAGTTTGAAGCGCTTAGAACTAGAATCCTTGAGCTTTGTCATTTCATCCCAGATAATCATGCCATCACGCATATAATTGGTCATTTCAATGGTCCAAGCCTTGCTCAACCAGTTGATACCATCATAATTTATGATATACACATCAAGACCTGGTTGCAAGTATCTTGTCTTTCCATGAAGTACTTGATACTTAAGATCAGGTCGCCATTTAGCTATTTCTTCAGGCCACGTAATAGCTGCTACAGTAAGAGGTGCAAATATGATTGTGGGACGATCAATCATATGAAGTAGAATTGCGGTCTTTCCCATGCTCATATCGACAGCAAAATATCCTACATCATGGCTATTGCCCCATTCTACAGCCTTTTTCTGATAATCACGAAGTTCCATAGTGCGTAACTCATTGGTATTATTAAACAATTGAGTTCTATGAGTTAAAAACTTTGACCTAATAAAATCTAAAGGCCCCTCGCGTTTAACTCATAGAACTCGAGTTCTATGCGCCCTTTTATGCCCTAGGCCTCATTTTTTTCGATTCCCAATGCTGTATCAGGTAAAAAGAGGAAGCAATTTTCAGGACTGAAAGGAAACCGAATATCTTTCCGTCGTAAACGCAATGACAGAACTGGGTATCGCATGATATTGGCTTGAGTCTTCCACCAATCAATAAATGACTGGGGCTCGTCCAACCATTTATCACATATCAGATTCTTTTCTGCTAGAGTATATTTGCAGATAAGAGCACGCAAACGCTGTGCAAGAGCATAAGCTACAGTACTCTTATTGAAAGAATTGCATATCTTACGTGCCTTAGTCACGCGTTCAAGATATTCACCATACCGCTCTTCTTGAATCTTCTTATTCGATCTCATTATTTATCCCTCCGAATGGCCTTAAGACGAGGATGACGCATGCTGCCAGCCGGTGTAATTTCTTGGCAGGCTACTTCAACAGTTTGTCCAATAATTTCAGTGCTGTCCTGGAAGAAAATCGCGCGCTGTACATCAGACAGACCGCTGCCAACCCTAACATGGACGCCATGAAAGTCAATGACAATACCGCCAGCCATACCAGCGTATTTTCCAGTGCCTTCAAACACGTCGATAACTTTACAGTCATAGGTGTCCTCGTTTTTGATTTTCATCCATGCATGAGAGCGCTTACCAATATAGGTAGCGTCCGGCCATTTTACCATTGCCCCTTCATACCCATCAGATCTGAACTGGTTATAAAGGTTGAATGCGCCATTCTCGGTATTTACCAGGTAATGCGGCACGAGCTTAATATTGCTCGTTTCCTTCACACAGTCAAGAAGAATACCCAGGCGACTGTGTAGATTCTCATCATGAAGGTCAGGTGTATCGAAAATATTAAACACTACCTCATCAGACTGAGCAAATGACCGAATGTCACCACTCGAATCCTGGAAAGACTTACCAGGTACGAGCAGCTCACCATCAAGTCTGAAAGAGTACTTTTTCAGCTCACTCAGTACACGGTCAAGACCTTTCAATTCAAAGCCCTTGCGTGACCTGATAGTAGGCGTTTCACCAGGCATATACATGGCACGTAGTCCATCAAGTTTAGGACTGACATAACAAGGCCAACTAGCCTTTTTCGGGTCATAAAGGTGTGCGAGGGCGATGGGAAATTCAGGAACAGTACCAGGTAGGGCGCGGTTAATGAGAGTGGCGCCCATTCCAAGACGAAGATCTTTTTCCACCATGCCAGCCAAAAGAAGAGCCGATTCATGGGTGAGTGTATTCATATGGTCATAAAAAGCTTTCTTCGCTTCACGACCTCCAGAACGCACAAGGCCATTCAAAACCTTATTTGTATCAGCAGAAAACTCATGAAGGCCCAGGCCGGAGAAGTTCGACCAGTTAACCTTGTTAATGTTAAAATGAATGAAGGGCGAATAGGTAGTACGCAAAACCTTTCGCAACTCAGGATGTTTGCGAAGGTAGTCTACCTTGGCATTAGTGCCGCGAGTATTGCGCAGTATCCTGAGAGTGTTATACATGTCGTTGGATGAAGTCATCTACTTGCTCCTTGGTAGATAAAGTTTCAATCTTGCAGTCAAAGCTCTTAATCAAATCATGAACATATTCTTGAAGTTTACGTAGCTTTCGCCCAGGTGCTTTAAGCTCTACAAAGATACATCCATAATTGGGAAGAAATACTATTCTATCGGGAACGCCATTTCTTCCTGGAGAAACAAACTTCCAGCATTGACCTCCATGGCGTTCTACTTCTTGTTTGAGATAGCCTTCTATGCTTATTTCTCGAGTCCGAATGCGTGCAAAAGGTGATTCCATTCTTCTGCCTTCCTGAAAGAAATATAACGTGTAAAAAGCCGATGAATGACAGAAGTTCTACGTCTGTTTTCAAGTTCATATTTGAGAAACAGAAGCGTACCATTCTTGTCTATGTTTTTGGTTTGCAGAAAGATATTGATGTATGTCCAGTTAGACATGATAGCATCAATATCAGGATACACAGCCTTGGGATCTTGGGATACACTCCTCAATTCGTCATACAAAGCCACAAATGCCTCCTTATGTGTTTAAGCTTTCTTGTATCGCGGTCCATACCAACCTTCGGCTCTCAAAGGTAAGCCCTCCGCCCAGGGCTCGGTGTGACACATACATGTTTCTAATAATGCAAGACGTTCCTTTGGGTCGTGTTCGAAAGATTCTTCGCATATTACCTCGTCATAGATAGACCCAATAATATTTAAGCCATTTTCACGACACTTAAATTTGCTATCATACAATATATCCCGGCCCAATGCCTGAATGACGTTTTCTGTCAATTTACCTGGAGTGCTATACTGCCGCATGTACGTCTTAGTAGTCTGGTTCATACCCATATATGACAGAGTATCGCCATAGAGACCTGGGGCGATCTTAGGGTCATAATAATACATAGCGCGGCCAGAGGGAAGAAGCATCTGCAGCCAACGATGACCATTGCGATCAATGACTACCTTAAACTGAACTCGGTTTGTTGTAAAGGTATACCCCTCATTTCTAAGAGCATTCATTGCACATTTCATGAGAGCGTACCACATCTTCACAACAAGGTGATACTTAGTTCTATAAGCCTGAACAATGGTCTGAGCTTCAGGCATAGAAAGAATTACACCAATACGCTCTGCATAAGCAATAAGCTTTTGTGGGCCCATGCCGTATCCACAACCAAGAATGCCAACTTTACCTGTTTGCCTTTGGTCTTTGACTACTTGTTCATAAGTCGTATTATAGATTTCTGCGGCCATATCGATATATTGATCGAATTTCTGAGCGAAACGCTGTACTGCTACATAATCTTCAGCAAGCCAGACAAGCAAGATATATTCAATAGCAGAGTAGTCTGCGGCCAGAATATATTTACCATCTGGTGCTTTAATCATTGACCGAATGAGAGCACGAGCAGACTTAACAGGATTACGCTCGCATATGGAAAAATCAAAATACGCTGCAATCTCGGACTCAACGTCCTTAACACTAGCGCGAGGGAGATTAAGCAACTGAAAACCCATACCAGTAATGCGACCGGTGTGGGCGCCGTAGTATCGGCTGTTATCATGCATGCGACCATTATATTCCATTGATATAATGCGCTTATACTTTCCTATCGAAGACAGACCAAGGGAAGCGCGCAGCTCAATAAGGCTAACAACAGAATCAGGCAATTCAAGAAAGTGTTCATCATTCATTACCTTTTCTAATTTGTCGGCTGTGAGGTTCTCCAGGAATTCATATCCCATAACCTCATTGATATACTCTTTTATGCGTTTAACCTGGGTTACCTTAGTAACTTTGCCATCGGTAATGTCAGGCAGAATATTGTTCTGCTCTTCCATATACACAGTAGTTACTTCAAGGATCTTGGCTGCTTCATCAACCGCCATGGGAAGCCCTGTCGCGTTAATATCACAGTTAAGTTCCCATATAGCCTGTTCTCGTTTAGAAAGAGAAGAAGAGGGCAGCGCAGCCAATAGGGCCTTAGTAGAAGTTACGTCCTGCATGTTATACATGACATAACGGTCCCACTGAGGACCTGTAAGAATAGTACTTGCGAGATGTTTAGGTACAGTACAAAAGTGTTTAATGAGAGAAGAACCCGCAGAATCTTTAACCTGCTCAGGGCACATGACTGCTGAGGCTTTTTCAAGAAACTGTGGTAATCCATAACGTCCACAGACTGCTTGAACGTCAATAAAATTACGAGGAGTAACCTCCAAGCCCAGTATATAATGGATGACGTCCATTTCAAACTGGGCATTAAAAGCTACAATCTTTGCTTGCTTAGTTATGACGTATTCACTTACCGCTTTAGCAAATGATTGAAAGCCAGTATGCACTGTTTCAGTTATCATCGGCTCGTCATCAATTTGAAAGGAACAGATCTGGACATAGGTGGAAGGGTGGTGCATATATCGCGCACGACCTTCTACCATAAGATCCACATCTGAACCTGTTTCAAAGTCAAGATATATGTGCATGGAGGTTACTCCTATTATGCGTTAGTGATAATTAAAATGACTGCGGCCAAAGGTACGTACAGCCATGTAATAGAGTTGTGCACGAATGCCGTGCCCCATGCGCTTCATGCAGTCCCTGAGAGCTTTATCCGCTTCTTTGCGGTCAGCTTCAGTACCACCCCAGTTATATGCTTCATCATGCTTGTCACAACACCCTTCCCACGCCGGCGGTGTGCCAAGAACTTTTCTCCAAAACTTGGATATTCCAGCGGAACATCCATCACCCTTTTCAACAATTGCCATAATCTCTCCTACAAATTTTGTAGAAAGGTGGATAAAAGAAAGGCCGGTAACTCGTGGGTGCTACCGGCCTTTGTATTAGTTATTGCAGATCATCATCGCCGGCCGGCTCAGTATCAGCCACACCAGCAAATGCCGATGTAGCGTCGCCAGAGCGTCCATCGAGTCGGTCATCGTCGCGGCGCTTCATGATATTGTTCAATCCGCATCCGACGCCGATGGATCCGCTGTTGTTGAACGGGAAGAAGTTGCAATCAACCATGGCCCATACGCCACTATAAATCGCGCCTTCTTCGAAGATGGGCTTGGCATACCGGTCAACGATTCCGGGTTTGTCATTAGAAGACGCCGACACGAACATGTGGCCGCGATAAGCGGCTCGCGAATCCTTCTTGTCATCCGTAGCTATTTCGTAATAGGCGTCGCCATCACGAAGAGGATACTTGAACGTGGGATTCTGGGACCCGGCCTTGTTGAACTTGCCCTTTTGGATGCCCTTTTCAATGGCCGCGTCAATCTGGCGCTTGAACCAGTCGATGGCGTCCTTGTTGGTCTTGGGAATCAGGATACCAACAGAGTACTTCAGAACGCCACTCTGATTGGCTTTGGGTTCATCAACGGACACGTACGTAAGGCGAACTTCGGGAGTGATAGCCATAATAATCTCCAGTTTGTCAGATTGAGGTTTGTCAGAATGTTTGCGTGCAGTCTGACATTAGCGAGTTTTGTTATAGCCAAGTTTGATGCGCTCATAATTGATGTGCATCTTTCTCTTGAACACATCCTCAACTTGCTCCCACGACAGCGAGTTGTTTTCCATGAATGCGCCCAAGAAGAAAAGTATATCGACCACCTCTTCCGCCATGTTGTCCATATTGTAGGACTTATAGCCCAACGGACGCCAAGGCTTCCAAGGGGTAGATTCTTGCAGTTCGGTCACTTCATTATGAAGCGCCGCAATCAGTTGATTGTTCATGTCACGCCGATCAGTGGCAGACCGTACAGTAGAGTTCTGATCTTCCTTGGCAATCGGATAACCAAGGATCTCATGATACTCTTTAATCATCGCGAACATATTTGCCGCGGTGAGAGACTTTTCAGTTTCCATAGCTAAGCCCCATATGTATCCATGTATCTTCAGGCCGTACACGTGACCACAAACCATGACCGGTTTTGTTATGATTGGTCTCATTCACGAACAGCACTTTAGTACATCCAGCATTTATAAGTGCCGCAGTACATTGGATACATGGTTCGAGTGTGCAATATGTCACAAAAGGTACATTGCTTGACCGCTGAATGAGGGCGTTTATTTCGGCGTGCACAGCATAGCAGGGCAAGCCGTCATTTTTAACACAACAATTCTCATCACAGCAGTTAAACACGCCTTTAGGATTGCCATTGTAACCGGTAGACAAGATATTGCCAGTGCTCTCGTCTACCAGCACGCATCCGACCTGCTTGTCAATACAAGTAGACCGCTGCGCGACTGCCGTAGCTACTTGGATATAATACTGGTGACGGGAGATCCGCATGACATCTTTCCTTGGTTGCAGTGGCTGTTGTGCATGAAGCAGTAAGGTCCGATCATTGAGAACAATTCCGGAAACCAGTCGCGGCACATAGTATGTATAGCCGCAGCCAACATCTGCATTTCCTGAACGTTGCGGCGACAAAGCCGGAGCTGCAAGAAGTTAATGAGTGAGCGTGCGTTCATGGTCACAACCACATTGACGCCGGCGCTCATGGGAAGCAACATACGAGCTTCTTCTTTTGCTTCACCATCCTGCATAAGAAGAGCATATGCGTTTACAGCTTCAGCATGCGCCTTTTGTACGCGCGCATCGTTAACCATATAAGGATGTACAAAGCAGTCATAGGACGTATAATCCTGATAATGCTGACTGCTGGACGTGTACGAGGCAATACGATGACGCACATGCTGATCAAAGCAAGCCCGAGATACGTCGGTAATGCGGAAGCAAATGACCGCGTGTTCCACAGGATTGAGATGATCAGCCGAGATCAAGAACGATAATAGAGCGCTCGGATTTCCCTTAATCTCGGGGTTCTTCTTCATCGTTTGCTGGGCAGCCAGGGCGACCACATTTGCAGGATACGGGGTCGACCATATTACTTGGGCTTTCGGGGCGTACGGCTTCAGCATTATCGTCTCCTTCGATTGCGCGGTAAAGAGGATTATAGACCCGCAGGCCATGAAAGCGTGGTGCTTTCACATAGTTATCGCCATAAGGGCATGCTGGGCCCGCGCCCCCGAGTTCGGCACAAGGACGAGAAGACCATTCACAGGTATCACAGCACTTAATTACAAACTGTTCTACCGCACGGTCATAAGAACCCGCACAATCTTTGGCTACATAGTTATAGTCGCCTTTCATCATTGTTCTTGTAGTACGTGCATGTAATACACTTGTTATTGGTAACAAGATTATTGCTCAGTGCGCCATATGCACAGGTTTTGCATCCCATCTCGACCGGGTCATCCGGCTCTGCACTGTCATTTTTGGGATTACAAGCGATCCAATGCAGGAACATAGTATTTGCCGCGACATGAGCGAGGTGAGGCCGACCCGACTCAGGATCATCCCACTGGCCACGCTCAAAAGCATTCAGGTGACGATGCAGAGCATCAAGATAGCGCCTGTGTGCGTTATCTGTGGTTTTCCAATCCTCAGGCCCGTATTTTTCTGCGCCCATGGTGAGAACCTTCGCCAGCTCAAGGGCAAAATTAGGTTCAATGAGCGAGAAACAAGGCTTTCCAGAGTCAAATTTCGACATATTAGGCTCCTCTACAACATTTGTTGGAGATTAAAACGCCTTTTAAAGCCCGCCCGAGAACAACCTTATACTCGGGCGGGCAGCCATAAGGTTACCATTATGACATGATTAAAGCGGTTTCCATCATAATGGTCAGGCTCATGGCTAGGCCTTAAACGAGTTCATCATCCGCGACATCAGCGGTGACTTCCACGTCCAGGCCCTGATTCGGCTGGCCTTCAGCTTCCGAGAGCAGCACGCTGGCGAGCTCAAGCTCAAGCTCAGCGATGCGATGGCGCAGCTGCAGTTCACGGGAATCGGGGTTCATGTTGAGGCGGGCGCTGGCGGTGGTCAGGGCCTTGGACGCCTTCGTTTCGCGAGCCTTGGCCTTTTCGAGGGCCTGGGCGAACGTAAGGGCGACACGGGGCTTGCGATTGGCGGCAGAGGCGGCTTTCTTGGCTTCGAATTCTTCAGCGGTGCCGATGTGGTAGACACCGTTTTCGTCAGCCATGGGATACTTGCCCATGAGGCGCAACTGGGCGAAGATCGTGCCGCGGCTCTTGTTGGAAATACCGACCGTCTCTTCGATGATTTCGTTGGTGGCGCCGCCCTGTTCGATGAGCCAAAGGGTGTGTTCGCGCTTGTTCTGAAATTCCATGATAATGCTCCTGTGTTGGTTTTAGATGCGTTATACGCTTGATGTGAATTTAATATGCCTCAATTTCATCTTGATGTAAACCCTTTTTTCACCATTTTTAGAAAAATTTTCTCTGGTGTAGGGTTCCAAAGTTATGTTACTCCTCAGTAACATTAGGCAAAAGAGCAGTGTATTCATCCAAAAGACGCTTGAGATCAGGATCTTGCTTTGCCATGTTATAACACATTTCAAGGAATTTGGATTCCGTCAACCGAGTTTCCATAGCCTTTCTGAGCGCGGTCATACGGAACAAAAAGTTTCGCGCCGCGTTCACATCTGCAATATGATTGGTAACATTGCAGATAAGAAACGCCGAAGCCTTTTCCTTATACTCAAATCCATCGGCTACGACTTTGACAATCTTATACCCATCGCGGCACTCAGCTACCACCAGGTCGCCGATATTACACTTGAATGTGGCCTGATATGAGTATACTTTATCGGACATATGGTCAGAATCGGTTCCTTCCGCATACTTGAAGAACCTTACGCCGTAATAATAGAGCTTCATACCTCAGTTACCTCTTTGGTGTTAACGTTGATTGCACCCCAGGCCCATGTATGGTAGTCATCATCTTCAGCAGAACCGAAGGTACACATACCACACATGCAAGTATCATACACCTCGTCAGGGTTGTCGTCATCAAGCCAGGCTACAGTACCTAGCTTACCACAGACAATACAATACCTTTCCAGGTTGACATATGTGTAATCTTGTTGAGCTTTCATTTGCTACTCCTCCATGTCTGCTACAGATGCGAAGACAGTCGCCGCATCTCGAGTGAGGCTTATAGTAGGACGTGGGTCAGACGCAGGCACAATAGATGCCGCGCCGTACTCAGTCTGATAGAGCTTGTTGAATTCAGGGTCAGTCTTAAGGCCCTTAACCAGCTTTTCAATGGCCGCTACAGACTTGAGGTCGGCGTCAAACAGCTCACCGGCATCGATGCCCTTTTGTTCCATGAACTGAATGACACGATCAGAAGATACAGACCACTTGCGCGACCCTCGTCCCTGAACGACCTTGTAACCTGGGATAGCTTCTGCCCCCTTCAGATAACATTGGGTACGCACATAGTCCTTGACAGCCTTAATGGCGTTTTCAAGAGACGGAATCTTGGCGTAGAATTCCGCGATCTTCTCATGGTCTACGCGCTGCACCTCAATATCCGCGTATATGGCGAAGGCTTCAGCGGCCTGCTGATTGACCTGGGCATGTCGTGCAGGACACACAGCATTGGCTCTGCACCACCTGCATGCGTCAAGAGATGGCCTAAGCACAGGATTGTCAATCCGTTCTGCTGTTCTAAGAGCCGGCGAAAGAACGGACTTGTACCAGTTATCCACGTACTCTCGTGTTACAGTCTGGTAATCGAAGTTATCGAGGCGAGGCTGTGCGACATGCACAGTCACCTGGTTAATAGACGGAAACTTTTCCAACAACAACCACGCATATGCGAGGAATTGAGGATTGTCCAGCACAGCCACATGCACGCCGCCGCCAAACTTCCAGTCGACGATGTGTGCTGCTGACGTGGTGGGATTGATCATCACCACGTCAGCAGTACCAGCCACATCCGTTTCAACAGCGGAAATCATATACATTTCAGTAAAGATCGCACTGTTGTTGTCACGAATGGACGTGAGATAGTCCATGCACCGTTCCAAGAGGACCTTGTAATCAGTGCGCACATCAGGCATGGTGTTGGAATCAATATACTGCTCCATATAACTGTGGAGCATGGTGCCTTCAGCAGCGTAGGGCGAAGTCGGAAGTTGCTCAATTCCTTCGCTCATGAAAACAGAACCTGGGCATGCAATGATGCGAGACAACTGAGACGGGGAATACTTGGCGTGCTTTGCATTACTCATCGAGAAGCTCCTTTAGTTCTAACATGTTATATACAGCAGGAATTGCTATACTTTCAAGGTTATCGTTGCGAAGATAGAAGCCTTGTACCGAGAAGCTGCACAGGCCATAGGCGTCATGCCATGCTAAAAGCAGATCTCCAACCATGTGTGCCTTATGCGACTTGATTACCCACTTGCTGTTGCCTAGTATATCCTGGCCCCTGCCATTTATTAAATGACATAGGTACAGCATCAGTAGTCCTCCAGCATACAGCCGAAAATGGTGAGACCGATGCCTACACTTAGGCTCCACGCCTGCCCATGCTGGTTCATGTCGCATGTGAATGCCAGTATAATGAGGAGAACACCAACGAGAACGAAGAAGACTCGCATATTAGTCATGAGGATAACACCTCTTAAGTATGATCGGCGCAATGACTGCTAAAAAAGCACCGCGCCAATCATTAATGAAAATATACGCCACTGCCGCGCTATGGAACACCACGAATGAGAGCCGAGTCCAGTTTACCATAGACATATTCTGCACGCCTTTGCCACGGAATGGGCCTTCTGATTGTCCAAATGATGGAGCTGAAGCAGAAAATAATGCTGCAGGCCTCCGCCTATACGTCCCCAGGTGTCTTCATCTGCGCGCTGTTGGAGCGCTGCAACATGCTTAGAATAAGGACAATTATAACCTTCTGCCTCAGGAATAGAATTCCAGACTGCAGATTGATCATCCATTGGCTCTAAGGCCATATGCGCATAAAACTGAATTTGCGCCCGTTCTTCCATTGTCAGATTCGTGCTATTCATAATAAGCCTCCTATTCGTTTCATTCATAAAGATAGAATAGCACGAATCTGTTTTGATGTACATTGCTATAACATCATTATTTTTAGTTGATTTATTTGGTTATGAACTCTTTAAAGGCTTGGGCTCGTACCTCTTCTAACGTCCATGGAACCACATAATAGGTTTTAAGAGTGCGGCCTGCGCCTATTTGTATAACGCCATCAATAAACCGTGCTGATTTAAAAGGTAAAGTTAACGATTGTGATACTCCAGTTTGCAAATATTCCATAGCATATCTACGTGCTGCATTCTTTACTGCAGGAAGGCTACCGCGGAAATCAGGCCATCTCATCTGAATGAGAGTTGTGAGTTGCTTGGCTGTTAGTAGCAATTTAGACGTTTGAACACTACCAATGTCTGCTAGAACGCTTTTTGGGTCAAATGAATCATCAATTGGGAAGCACTCTCTCAAGATCATATCGACCTCAGTCATGGCCGTACCTTGTACATTTGACTCATCTAACTGCTTCATTATGTCTTGAGGAAGAATCCAGGGCTGCTTACCTTGTGCTACCAATTGCTCAAATTCTAGCTTCATCTGGCGATAAAAGGCGTGCCAATTAAAGTATATGAGGTCCTCAGTATGGATATGTTGGACACGCACCCACCACATTTTGCGAGTGCCATTGCGCATCATCCGCTGCTCATAGTCATTGGATGAGCCCAATACAAAGGCCTTGCGCTGGAGTCGTATAGAGTCTGAAGAGTAGATTGGTGTCACATCCAACCATGCTTTTGACATAATGGCCTTAAACTGAGAGCTGGATTCCTGGAAGTTGATGAATCCCTCTGCCTCGTCTATCACTAGAAAAGACGAGGCGGCGAGGGCCAACTGGAAGTCCCGGAGCCCTTTTTCACTGCGTATAACGCTTGTGAGAGATCTGACAAGGTATTTTTTGAGTGCTTGAGGCACCAGAGACTCGCAAAATGTGGACTTGTATGAGCTCTGAGGCCCGGTCAAATAGAGAAAGCCCTCCGCAGAGTCTATCCCAGTATTGGGAAAGCAGTTGAGTTTTATTATAAGCATGAATGAGGCATAAAATATGGCTCGTGCCACCTTCAGGTCCTGTGCCTCATCGAATTCTATAAAGGTCATGAGTTGGTCAAGAGTAGGCGACCAGGTGTGAGGTGGCGTGCGTGGTGGCACAGGCAACAGTGGCCGCGTGTTAGTGGAGTATATGGGTGTCAACGAGTCGTCTGACTTCAACCACATATCAAAGATATTAGGTTGGATAGCCTGTTCTAACAGCACCTTGCATATGGCCTGCGCTCCCTTAAGAGTGACATGAGAGCTAGGAAACATCGACCGCTGTATCATGGTTATGAGATGCGTTTTAAATGTTTTGCCATCAAACGGCCCCATCATATGTGGGAGAATAAAGGGAGAATTGAAGTGTTTTGTAAGGATTTCCTCATTTCCAGTAATATAATAGTTCTGAAAATCAGAATAGATCTTGAGGTCATAATACTTCATAAAGTAAAGGTAGTTATCTATCGCCTCAATATCTGGGATTCTGGCACCTTTTGTTGTTTGTTTCATAACAGGGAACTGCATTCTTAGCTCTTGAGCGAGAGCAAAAATTGTAGCTTTAGTCAGGTATCTATCATGAGGGATGGCGTTAAATGACGACCATTTTTGAATACATGAATCGCTACCAGTATAATGTGTGGGATCTGTAGCGGACCATTCATCAAATGACATAGCCGCTTTCATTGTCAACTTTTGTGAAACTGATGAATGTAAGGCCATCCCGATTGACAACCAAAAGTCATAATGCTCATATGTACGGCCAGTTAAGGCTTCCCATGCGAGCTTGACTTTAGGTGATTGATTTAAAGGAATAAGTTTCAGTGCTTGAATTAGCTCATCAAATTCTTCAGGTGAGTCAATGGTTGCAGTGGAGTTGGTAGTAGTAGAAGGTATGAGAGCGGTTTTACGGGCTTGCGCGCGTTCCTCATATGTGGTAGGAAGGTCAGTGATAGCATGAAACTCTTCATCAGTCAGAACGTGAAGCGTGGGCGAAGAAATTGGCGCCACCTTCCCTGTCACAACCATGAAATTGCTATGAATTGATGTTTGCCCCTCGCCCAGTGCAGTTTGAACGGGATGTTTGCAATATGCTGGATATTGAAATGACTTGTTCTGGTACAGGTAGTACAGGTGCAGTTTATTGTTTAAAGAAAACTCTGTGTACGTATTGGGGAGAAGAGAGGTAAGAGTTGGGTCATGCTGGTCAAGATACCGCTGACAAATTTGAGGATCATCTAAATCCACTACAATCAGTTGATTATAGATGGATGTAAAGATTCCTGCGTTAAATGTCGGATGCTCTGTCAGGAATGGGAGCAGAGAGATAAGAGTTTGACCGGTTTCACTACGCGGAGCATCTTGAGGGTTTGCCCACAGAGGGACCTTAGCCTGTGGCGAATTATCCGCGCCAGTGGATCGTGTCCAATTTGGAATAGACGCTAGAGTAGCAGGGATATTTTGTGTATTAATGGCCATTAATTACGCTCCATGGCTTCGAAAATGTCAGACATAAAAGCAGGGATAAAGGTCTCACAAAGCTCTGTCATTAACGCTCCCTGGATTGCCTGATATGGCTTCAGAAAGGGGTAAATACGATACCTATCTACTTTCAGATACGCTGCAATATCAGAGACAGGGAATCCCGCAGCATAAAGACAAATGGCTAATTTTTGGTCTCTGTCATCAAGTACGGGGGTTGTGCTCTTGATATTTTTTACTACTGCCAGAATTTCAGAACGCGTCATACCCATGATTTTTCTCCTGTGTTGATGGTGAAATTAACAGCCTT
>ERZ507558.62-NODE-62-length-57296-cov-12.4129_pt1 | contig 57296 bp, 47 predicted proteins | sample MGYA00248670_ERZ507558 | MGnify/ENA primary metagenome ERZ507558 (study PRJEB26165, sample SAMN02676152) | human gut metagenome | isolation source: stool | host: Homo sapiens | place: USA | study: EMG produced TPA metagenomics assembly of the C.diff FMT (human gut... | reverse complement strand
GATGACGTAATTTCTGCCTCGGAGGTATTTAAACAATGAATAAAATCCTGTTAGTTGATGATGACCGAGAGCTGACTTCCCTATTAAAGGAGCTGCTCGAGATGGAAGGCTTCAACGTGATTGTTGCCCACGATGGGGAACAGGCGCTTGATCTTCTGGACGACAGCATTGATTTACTTTTGCTTGATGTAATGATGCCGAAGAAAAATGGTATCGACACATTAAAAGCACTTCGCCAGACACACCAGACGCCTGTCATTATGTTGACGGCGCGCGGCAGTGAACTTGATCGCGTTCTCGGCCTTGAGCTGGGCGCAGATGACTATCTCCCAAAACCGTTTAATGATCGTGAGCTGGTGGCACGTATTCGCGCGATCCTGCGCCGTTCGCACTGGAGCGAACAACAGCAAAACAACGACAACGGTTCACCGACACTGGAAGTTGATGCCTTAAGTCTCAATCCTGGTCGCCAGGAAGCCACCTTCGACGGGCAAACACTGGAGTTAACCGGTACTGAGTTTACCCTGCTCTATTTGCTGGCACAGCATCTGGGTCAGGTGGTTTCCCGTGAGCATTTAAGCCAGGAAGTGCTGGGCAAGCGCCTGACGCCTTTCGACCGCGCTATCGATATGCATATTTCCAACCTGCGTCGTAAACTGCCGGATCGTAAAGATGGTCACCCGTGGTTTAAAACCTTGCGTGGTCGCGGCTATCTGATGGTTTCTGCTTCATGATAGGCAGCTTAACCGCGCGCATCTTCGCCATCTTCTGGCTGACGCTGGCGCTGGTGTTGATGTTGGTTTTGATGTTACCCAAGCTCGATTCACGCCAGATGACCGAGCTTCTGGATAGCGAACAGCGTCAGGGTCTGATGATTGAGCAGCATGTCGAAGCGGAGCTGGCGAACGATCCGCCCAACGATTTAATGTGGTGGCGGCGTCTGTTCCGGGCGATTGATAAGTGGGCACCGCCAGGACAGCGTTTGTTATTGGTGACCACCGAAGGCCGCGTGATCGGCGCTGAACGCAGCGAAATGCAGATCATTCGTAACTTTATTGGTCAGGCCGATAACGCCGATCATCCGCAGAAGAAAAAGTATGGCCGCGTGGAACTGGTCGGTCCGTTCTCCGTGCGTGATGGCGAAGATAATTACCAACTTTATCTGATTCGTCCGGCCAGCAGTTCTCAATCCGATTTCATAAACTTACTGTTTGACCGCCCGCTATTACTGCTGATTGTCACCATGCTGGTCAGTACGCCGCTGCTGTTGTGGTTGGCCTGGAGTCTGGCAAAACCGGCGCGTAAGCTGAAAAACGCTGCCGATGAAGTTGCCCAGGGAAACTTACGCCAGCACCCGGAACTGGAAGCGGGGCCACAGGAATTCCTTGCCGCCGGTGCCAGTTTTAACCAGATGGTCACCGCGCTGGAGCGCATGATGACCTCTCAGCAGCGTCTACTTTCTGATATCTCTCACGAACTGCGCACCCCGCTGACGCGTCTGCAACTGGGTACGGCGTTACTGCGCCGTCGTAGCGGTGAAAGCAAGGAACTGGAGCGTATTGAAACTGAAGCGCAACGTCTGGACAGCATGATCAACGATCTGTTGGTGATGTCACGTAATCAGCAGAAAAATGCGCTGGTTAGCGAGACCATCAAAGCCAACCAGTTGTGGAGTGAAGTGCTGGATAACGCGGCGTTCGAAGCCGAGCAAATGGGCAAGTCGTTGACGGTTAACTTCCCACCTGGGCCGTGGCCGCTGTACGGCAACCCGAACGCCCTGGAAAGTGCGCTGGAAAACATTGTTCGTAATGCTCTGCGTTATTCCCATACGAAGATTGAAGTGGGCTTTGCGGTAGATAAAGACGGTATCACCATTACGGTGGACGACGATGGTCCTGGCGTTAGCCCGGAAGATCGCGAACAGATTTTCCGTCCGTTCTATCGGACCGACGAAGCACGCGATCGTGAATCTGGCGGTACAGGTTTGGGGCTGGCGATTGTTGAAACCGCCATTCAGCAGCATCGTGGCTGGGTGAAGGCAGAAGACAGCCCGCTGGGCGGTTTACGGCTGGTGATTTGGTTGCCGCTGTATAAGCGGAGTTAAACTCCGCATTTGTAGGCAGGATAAGGCGTTTACGCCGCATCCGGCATTTGAGCAGGATGCCTGATGCGACGCTGATAGCGTCTTATCAGGCCTACACTCCGGGGTTATTTTCCCCACAAACGGCGGGAAAAATCTTCGATCTTGCCGCTAAGTCGGCGCTTTTGCATCGTTCGCGTCCAGCGTTTCGATAACCCTGCGACGGAGAGTAAACGATGATACTGATCGTCATCAAACGGCATATGCCATGCGATGGCGGCAGCCTCCTGCACGGTCACATCGCTGACACGGGAAACCAACTCCAGTGGCGCATCAGCAGATACCAACCCTGGTGCAATTACGCTATACAACCACCCCACTTTACCCGTGTTTTGCATCAACTGCGCTATATCGCTGATATCAAAATGGTAATTGAGTTTATAGCAAGGTGAGCGTGGCTGGCTGACCTGAATTAATGCCTCTCCCCAGCGGAAAATATCACCAATATAAACATTACTTTCCGTCAGACCGTCGGTTGAGAGATTTTCGCCAAACGCAGGCGCAACAAACAGCTCCGCCTGTTCCGGAAATTCCCGCGCCCAGTAGAGATAATGCTCACGAGGATAATGACACAGCGCTCTGTCTGGCCCGCCGTGGATCTTTTTCTCCGCCTGTTCGTCACCTTCCAGCCCCAGGTCCGTCAGCATCAACTCACCATCAACCTGGATTTTGGCAATTGCGCTGGGTTTGCCTTCGGGATAAGCCTGAATCTTGCCTGTGTATACATCAACCGGATATCGCATCTGTTCCCTCTCCACGAGAAATTTCCCCATTAGACCATATTTATTTTATGTCAGGCGTGCTGTTTTCGCGGTAAGTATCCAGGCAGAAACGCAATTGAAAACCGGACGAACGTTAGTTCATCCGGCTGTGGGGATTAAGGAAGTTGGTTTATTTCACCGTACCTAAAATTTCGATTTTCGCCGCTCTGGCTTTGACTTTACGTGACCAGATAGAGGTAAGAATTGGCACCAGAATCGAAGTCACAATGACCGCCGTCGCTACCAGCGAAGTTGCTGCCGGAGCCATAGGTTTAAACGCAGGCACCATTTCTGCAATCAGCACAGGTGTCGCTACCGCGGCCCCTGCGGAACTGGAAGCGGCAATTCCGGCAGTGCCATCGCCACCGCCAATCAATTTATCGGCGATAATCAACGGAATACCGGTCACGATAATTACTGCCACACCCAACAGGATCCCCAGCAAACCTGTCTGGGCAATTACAGTCAAATCAATGGTATTGCCCAGTGCGAAGGCAAAGAATGGAATAAGCGTCTGCACCGCTTTGCTGAAAAATTCTCGTAACTCAGGGTCAAGGTTCCCCAGGGCAAAGCCCACCAGGAACGGCAATACTGCGCCGACGAAAACATGCGGTTCAAACGAGGCAATCCCGGCAGTGCCCAGAATAATCATCGTCATGAGCGGCCCGGACTCCAACGACATCAACACAAATGCCCCAGCTTCTTCTTTTGTGCCGTACTGCTGCATGATGGAAGCGTAAAGTCCGCCGTTGGTCATATCCATCGCCGCCACCAGCGCCAACGTTGAAAGTCCGGCAAAAAATCCAACTTCAACACCATGTTCCGGAATAATGCGCGAGGCAATTGCCGCAACCACCCACGCGACGGCAATTTTAGTTACCACCAGCGTACCGGATTTACGCAGTACCGTTCCCGTCGCGCTTAATTTTATTGACGCCCCCATGCAAAAAAACCACACCGCCAGAATGGGCACCGTACCGGTAATCATCCCGTTGGTGAATGATCCAAAATATTTCCCCGCCCCCGGCGAGAAGGTGTGGCACAGTGCGCCAAGGAATAGCGGGACGAGCATCATCCCCCCGGGATTTTCTCAATCGAGCGTTTTATCTGCATTTCCATCACCTGTCGGCATATTTTTAAGGGCTGATGCGTCATTCCTCAACGGAGCATCAGTGTTGATGGAAACGAAGATAAACATTCATTTGATCAATAAAAGTGATCGAAACCACATCAATTGAAACGCTGTTTTATTTTTATCGGATCATTGTTTTTATTTTGAAATTGATCACAAAAAAACCACCGCCGTTGGCGATGGTTCATTTTTTAAGCTGCAATGCGGCGTAAACGCCTCATTGCAGCAGGCGGCAAATGATTATTTTTTCGCCGCGAAACGTGCCGCTGCTTCGTCCCAGTTCACCACGTTCCAGAACTCTTTAATGTAGTCCGGACGGCGGTTCTGGAATTTCAGATAGTAAGCATGTTCCCACACATCCAGGCCCAGAATCGGGAAGCCGGAAGCGCCAGAAATGGCTTCGCCCATCAGCGGAGAGTCCTGGTTAGCAGTAGAAACCACCGCCAGTTTATCGCCTTTTTGCACCAGCCATGCCCAGCCGGAACCAAAGCGGGAAGCTGCCGCTTTTTCAAATTCTGCTTTGAAATTATCAACGGAACCGAAATCACGTTCGATAGCCGCTTTCAGGTCGCCCTGCAGGGTGGTGCCTTTTTTCAGACCTTTCCAGAACAGACTGTGGTTAGCGTGACCACCAGCGTTATTGCGCAGTACGGTTTTCTTGTCTGCTGGCAGCTGGTCCAGTTTGGTGATCAGCTCTTCAACCGGCAGGTTGGCAAATTCTGGCAGGTTTTCCAGCGCCGCGTTGGCGTTGTTGACGTAAGTCTGATGGTGTTTGGTGTGGTGGATTTCCATGGTCTGCTTATCGAAGTGCGGTTCCAGGGCATCGTAAGCATACGGCAGGGATGGCAGGGTATAACTCATATTCATCTCCAGTGTTGTCGGGCGGCCGATTGTTAATGCCGCGTAAGCAGTTGGTTCATTATAGTTAATTAAATGATATTGAAAATGATTATCAATGCCGTACTTTTCATAAGGGTATGGTTTTGCAGGAAAATGCCCAAGATGTGAAGCAAATCACCCACTTAATGCCGTGATTGCCAGTAAATCGGCAGCGGCGGCAACAGGCGAAAGGTTAATCGACAGCTCAATTTTTACACTCATCTCGTCGGAGATGTGACGCGACGAAAAAATGATGAGGATAAGAAGATGAGTAACGCGATTACGATGGGGATATTTTGGCATTTGATCGGCGCGGCCAGTGCAGCCTGTTTTTACGCTCCGTTCAAAAAAGTAAAAAAATGGTCATGGGAAACCATGTGGTCAGTCGGTGGGATTGTTTCGTGGATTATCCTGCCGTGGGCCATCAGCGCCCTGTTACTACCGAATTTCTGGGCGTATTACAGCTCGTTTAGTCTCTCTACGCTGCTGCCTGTTTTTCTGTTCGGCGCTATGTGGGGGATCGGTAATATCAACTACGGCCTGACCATGCGTTATCTCGGCATGTCGATGGGAATTGGCATCGCCATTGGCATTACGTTGATTGTCGGTACGCTGATGACGCCAATTATCAACGGCAATTTCGATGTGCTGATTAATACCGAAGGCGGACGCATGACGTTGCTCGGCGTTCTGGTGGCGCTGATTGGCGTAGGGATTGTAACTCGCGCCGGGCAGTTGAAAGAGCGCAAGATGGGCATTAAAGCCGAAGAGTTCAATCTGAAAAAAGGGCTGGTGCTGGCGGTGATGTGCGGCATTTTCTCTGCCGGGATGTCCTTTGCGATGAACGCCGCAAAACCGATGCATGAAGCCGCTGCCGCGCTGGGCGTCGATCCCCTGTATGTCGCTCTGCCAAGCTATGTTGTCATCATGGGCGGCGGCGCAATCATCAACCTCGGCTTCTGCTTCATTCGTCTGGCAAAAGTGAAAGATTTGTCGCTAAAAGCCGACTTCTCGCTGGCAAAACCGCTGATCATTCACAATGTGTTACTCTCAGCACTGGGCGGGTTGATGTGGTATCTGCAATTCTTTTTCTATGCCTGGGGCCACGCCCGCATTCCGGCGCAGTATGACTACATCAGCTGGATGCTGCATATGAGCTTCTATGTATTGTGCGGCGGTATCGTCGGGCTGGTGCTGAAAGAGTGGAACAATGCAGGACGCCGTCCGGTAACGGTGTTGAGCCTCGGTTGTGTGGTGATTATTGTCGCCGCTAACATCGTCGGCATCGGCATGGCGAATTAATCTTTCTGCGAATTGAGATGACGCCACTGGCTGGGCGTCATCCCGGTTTCCCGGGTAAACACCACCGAAAAATAGTTACTATCTTCAAAGCCACATTCGGTCGAAATATCACTGATTAACAGGCGGCTATGCTGGAGGAGATATTGCGCATGACACACTCTGACCTGTCGCAGATATTGATTGATGGTCATTCCAGTCTGCTGACGAAATTGCTGACGCAAAACGCGCTCACTGCACGATGCCTCATCACAAAATTTATCCAGCGCAAAGGGACTTTTCAGGCTAGCCGCCAGCCGGGTAATCAGCTTATCCAGCAACGTTTCGCTGGATGTTGGCGGCAACGAATCACTGGTGTAACGATGGCGATTCAGCAACATCACCAACTGCCCGAACAGCAACTCAGCCATTTCGTTAGCAAACGACACATGCTGACTACTTTCATGCTCAAGCTGACCGATAACCTGCCGCGCCTGCGCCATCCCCACGCTACCTAAGCGCCAGTGTGGTTGCCCTGCGCTGGCGCTAAATCCCGGAATCGCTCCCTGCCAGTCAAGATTCAGCTTCAGCCGCTCCGGGCAATAAATAATATTCTGCAAAACCAGATCGTTAACGGAAGCGTAGGAGTGTTTATCGTTAGCATGAATATAAAAGAGATCGCCACGGGTAATGCGATAAGGGCGATCGTTGAGTACATGCAGACCATTACCGCGCCAGACAATCACCAGCTCACAAAAATCATGTGTATGTTCGGCAAAGACATCTTGCGGATAACGGTCAGCCACAGCGACTGCCTGCTGGTCGCTGGCAAAAAAATCATCTTTGAGAAGTTTTAACTGATGCGCCACCGTGGCTACCTCGGCCAGAGAACGAAGTTGATTATTCGCAATATGGCGTACAAATACGTTGAGGAGATTCGCGTTATTGCAGAAAACCATCCCGTCCCTGACGAATATCACGCGGTGACCAGTTAAACTCTCGGCGAAAAAGCGTCGAAAAGTGGTTACTGTCGCTGAATCCGCAGCGATAGGCGATGTCAGTAACGCTGGCCTCGCTGTGGCGTAGCAGATGTCGGGCTTTCATCAGTCGCAGGCGGTTCAGGTAACGCTGAGGCGTCAGCCCCGTTTGCTGCTTAAGCTGGCGATGCAGCGTACGCAATGAAAGAGAAAATTGATCCGCCACAGCGTCCCAATTCACCTCATCGGCAAAATGGTCCTCCAGCCAGGCCAGAAGCAAGTTGAGACGTGATGCGCTGTTTTCCAGGTTCTCCTGCAAACTGCTTTTACGCAGCAAGAGCAATAATTGCATAAATAAGATCTCGCGACTGGCGGTCGAGGGTAAATCATTTTCCCCTTCCTGCTGTTCCATCTGTGCAACCAGCTGTCGCACCTGCTGCAATACGCTGTGGTTAACGCGCCAGTGAGACGGATACTGCCCATCCTGCTCTTGTGGCAGCAACTGATTCAGCCCGGCGAGAAACTGAAATCGATCCGGCGAGCGATACAGTACATTGGTCAGACACAGATTATCGGTATGTTCATACAGATGCCGATCATGATCGCGTACGAAACAGACCGTCCCACCGGTGATGGTATAGGGCTGCCCATTAAATACATGAATACCCGTGCCATGTTCGACAATCACAATTTCATGAAAATCATGATGATGTTCAGGAAAATCCGCCTGCGGGAGCCGGGGTTCTATCGCCACGGACGCGTTACCAGACGGAAAAAAATCCACACTATGTAATACGGTCATACTGGCCTCCTGATGTCGTCAACACGGCGAAATAGTAATCACGAGGTCAGGTTCTTACCTTAAATTTTCGACGGAAAACCACGTAAAAAACGTCGATTTTTCAAGATACAGCGTGAATTTTCAGGAAATGCGGTGAGCATCACATCACCACAATGAAGCAAATTGTGAACATCATCACGTTCATCTTTCCCTGGTTGCCAATGGCCCATTTTCCTGTCAGTAACGAGAAGGTCACGAATTCAGGCGCTTTTTAGACTGGTCGTAATGAAATTCAGCAGGATCACATTATGACCTTTCGCAATTGTGTCGCCGTCGATCTCGGCGCATCCAGTGGGCGCGTGATGCTGGCGCGTTACGAGCGTGAATGCCGCAGCCTGACGCTGCGCGAAATCCATCGTTTTAACAATGGCCTGCATAGCCAGAACGGTTATGTCACCTGGAATGTGGATCGCCTGGAAAGTGCCATTCGCCTTGGATTAAACAAGGTGTGCGAGGAAGGGATTCGTATCGATAGCATTGGGATTGATACCTGGGGCGTGGATTTTGTGCTGCTCGACCAACAGGGTCAGCGTGTGGGCCTGCCCGTTGCTTATCGCGATAGCCGCACCAATGGCCTAATGGCGCAGGCACAACAACAACTCGGCAAACGCGATATTTATCAACGTAGCGGCATCCAGTTTCTGCCCTTCAATACGATCTATCAGCTACGTGCACTGACAGAGCAGCAACCAGAACTTATTCCACACATTGCTCACGCTTTGCTGATACCGGATTACTTTAGTTATCGCCTGACCGGCAAGATGAACTGGGAATATACCAACGCCACGACCACGCAACTGGTCAATATCAATAGCGACGACTGGGACGAGTCGCTACTGGCGTGGAGCGGTGCCAACAAAGCCTGGTTTGGTCGCCCGACGCATCCGGGTAATGTCATAGGTCACTGGATTTGCCCGCAGGGTAATGAGATTCCGGTGGTCGCCGTTGCCAGCCATGATACCGCCAGCGCGGTTATCGCCTCGCCGTTAAACGGTTCACGCGCCGCTTATCTCTCTTCTGGCACCTGGTCATTGATGGGCTTCGAAAGCCAGACGCCATTTACCAATGACACGGCGCTGGCAGCCAATATCACCAACGAAGGCGGGGCGGAAGGTCGCTATCGGGTGCTGAAAAATATTATGGGCTTATGGCTGCTTCAGCGAGTGCTTCAGGAGCGGCAAATCAACGATCTTCCGGCGCTTATCGCCGCAACACAGGCACTTCCGGCCTGCCGCTTCATCATCAATCCCAATGACGATCGCTTTATTAATCCTGACGAGATGTGCAGCGAAATTCAGGCTGCGTGTCGGGAAACGGCGCAACCGATCCCGGAAAGTGATGCTGAACTGGCGCGCTGTATTTTCGACAGTCTGGCGCTGCTGTATGCCGATGTGTTGCATGAGCTGGCGCAGCTGCGTGGTGAAGATTTCTCGCAACTGCATATTGTCGGCGGCGGCTGCCAGAACACGCTGCTCAACCAGCTGTGTGCCGATGCCTGCGGTATTCGGGTGATCGCAGGGCCTGTTGAAGCCTCGACGCTCGGCAATATCGGCATCCAGTTAATGACGCTGGATGAACTCAACAATGTGGATGATTTCCGTCAGGTCGTCAGCACTACCGCGAATCTGACCACCTTTACCCCTAATCCTGACAGTGAAATTGCCCACTATGTGGCGCAGATTCACTCTACACGACAGACAAAGGAGCTTTGCGCATGACCACTCAACTGGAACAGGCCTGGGAGCTGGCGAAACAGCGTTTCGCGGCAGTAGGGATTGATGTCGAGGAGGCACTGCGCCAACTTGATCGTTTACCCGTTTCAATGCACTGCTGGCAGGGCGATGATGTTTCCGGTTTTGAAAACCCGGAAGGTTTGCTGACCGGTGGGATTCAGGCTACTGGTAATTATCCGGGCAAAGCGCGTAATGCCAGTGAGCTACGTGCCGATCTGGAACAGGCTATGCGGCTGATTCCAGGGCCGAAACGGCTTAATTTACATGCCATCTATCTGGAATCAGACACGCCAGTCTCGCGCGACCAGATCACACCAGAGCACTTCAAAAACTGGGTTGAATGGGCGAAAGCCAATCAGCTCGGTCTGGATTTTAACCCCTCCTGTTTTTCGCATCCGCTAAGCGCCGATGGCTTTACGCTTTCCCATGCCGACGACCGCATTCGCCAGTTCTGGATTGACCACTGTAAAGCCAGCCGCCGTGTTTCAGCCTATTTTGGTGAGCAACTCGGCACACCGTCGGTGATGAACATCTGGATCCCGGATGGCATGAAAGATATTACCGTTGACCGTCTCGCCCCACGCCAGCGTTTGCTGGCAGCACTGGATGAAGTGATCAGCGAGAAGCTAAACCCTGCGCACCATATCGACGCCGTTGAGAGCAAATTGTTTGGCATTGGCGCGGAGAGCTACACGGTTGGCTCCAATGAGTTTTACCTGGGGTATGCCACCAGCCGCCAGACGGCGCTGTGCCTGGACGCCGGGCATTTCCACCCGACTGAAGTGATTTCCGACAAGATTTCCGCCGCCATGCTGTATGTGCCGCAGTTGCTGCTGCACGTCAGCCGTCCGGTTCGCTGGGACAGCGATCACGTAGTGCTGCTGGATGATGAAACCCAGGCGATTGCCAGTGAGATTGTTCGTCACGATCTGTTTGACCGGGTGCATATCGGCCTCGACTTCTTCGATGCCTCTATCAACCGCATTGCCGCGTGGGTCATTGGTACACGCAATATGAAAAAAGCCCTGCTACGTGCGTTACTGGAACCTACCGCTGAGCTGCGCAAGCTGGAAGCGGCGGGCGATTACACTGCGCGTCTGGCGCTACTGGAAGAGCAGAAATCGTTGTCGTGGCAGGCGGTATGGGAAATGTATTGTCAGCGTCACGATACGCCAGCGGGTAGCGAATGGCTGGAGAACGTGCGGGCTTATGAGAAAGAAATTTTGAGTCGCCGCGGGTAAACACTGCCGGATGCGGCACGAGTGCCTTATCCGGCCTACAGATCGTACATCCGGCAACAGGCACGGACGTCCAATTAACAGGAACACAGAACATGCAAAACATAACCCAGTCCTGGTTTGTCCAGGGAATGATCAAAGCCACCACCGATGCCTGGCTGAAAGGCTGGGACGAGCGCAACGGCGGCAACCTGACGCTGCGCCTGGATGACGCCGATATCGCACCATATCACGACAATTTTCACCAACAACCGCGCTATATCCCGCTCAGCCAGCCCATGCCTTTACTGGCAAATACACCGTTTATTGTCACCGGCTCCGGCAAATTCTTCCGTAACGTCCAGCTTGATCCTGCGGCTAACTTAGGCATCGTAAAAGTCGACAGCGACGGCGCGGGCTACCACATTCTTTGGGGGTTAACCAACGAAGCCGTCCCCACTTCCGAACTTCCAGCTCACTTCCTTTCCCACTGCGAGCGCATTAAAGCCACCAACGGCAAAGATCGGGTGATCATGCACTGCCACGCCACCAACCTGATCGCTCTCACCTACGTGCTGGAAAACGACACCGCGGTCTTCACTCGCCAACTGTGGGAAGGCAGCACCGAGTGTCTGGTGGTATTCCCGGATGGCGTTGGCATTCTGCCGTGGATGGTACCCGGCACGGACGAAATCGGCCAGGCAACTGCACAAGAGATGCAAAAACATTCGCTGGTGTTGTGGCCCTTCCACGGTGTGTTCGGTTCCGGACCGACACTGGATGAAACCTTCGGTTTAATCGACACCGCAGAAAAATCAGCACAAATATTAGTGAAGGTTTATTCGATGGGCGGCATGAAACAGACCATCAGCCGTGAAGAGTTGATAGCGCTCGGCCAGCGTTTCGGCGTTACACCACTCGCCAGTGCGCTGGCGCTGTAAGGAGCAAACATGATCCGCAAAGCCTTTGTCATGCAGGTAAACCCCGACGCCCACGAAGAGTATCAGCGTCGGCATAATCCCATCTGGCCGGAACTGGAAGCCGTGCTGAAATCTCACGGTGCGCATAACTACGTCATCTATCTCGACAATGCGCGTAATCTGCTATTTGCCACGGTAGAGATTGAATCTGAAGAACGGTGGAATGCGGTTGCCAGTACAGATGTTTGCCAACGTTGGTGGAAATATATGACCGACGTTATGCCCGCTAATGCGGATAACAGCCCAGTCAGTAGCGAACTGCAAGAAGTGTTTTACCTGCCTTAATGAGTTGCGGTGCCGGAAAATATCCAGCACCGCCCTTTCATCAGAAGAAGTATTTAAAGCGAACGCGTGCGCCGTAACGGTCATCACTATCGTCGCCGTGTATCTTATCGCCGTCGCTATCCAGAATGGAGTAATACGTCCCGAGGTAAATATTAAAGTTCTCCATATCCATCACATTAGCGAACTGATAAGACGCATGAATGGTGTGAATGTTGTATGTTCCTTCATCATCAATCCAGCAATCGTTATCACAAACCACGCCACTAAATTCATCAATCTTATTATGTGCGTAGATATAACCCAGCTCGAAACGTTTCCACAGCGCGTTAATTCCAGCGGTGAAATCTTTTTCATTATTAGCATCTAAATAGGCGGTATTAAGATTAACCACGATGCCATTTTCCGGATCGGTTTTCAGGCCATTCCAGGTCATGCTCATGCCATAACCGGTACGATCGGACTGATCGACAAAATTACCCTTGCTATCGGTATAACCATAAGCATTATTTACCACATTCGCTTCCATCGCTGCGGAAACGGTGAATTCTTCCGTCGGCGACCAGGCAATTACCGGACGCAGATAAGCAACATTTTTCTGCTGTTCCATATCGCGTCCATGATAATTACCGTCGTTATATAAAGATGTTCCGTCTTCCAGTAACGTGTTTAATTCAAAATACCAGTTATCGAGTTGTTTGCTGACGAGGAAATTACCGCCAGCGTTAGAACGCCCGCGGCCCTCTTTCATCATATAGATATAACCGCTGCCATCGTCATAAAGATCGTTCGCAGTATTACCGGAATGTTCAACAAAGGTATCCTGATTCAGCGGGAACATATCGTAAGCTTCAAAACGGCCTACTTTGACCTTCCAGTCGTTTTCTTTGCCAAAGAAGAAAACCGCATCATCGATATTTACTGAACCGTGCATATCCCCCAGCGGTTGTGCGGAGAACCCAGCGAAATAGCCATTATCCAGTTTTCGCATACCATCAAAACCTAACAGAATACGACCATTGAGATTCCACTGTTCATTAGTGGGATCGCTATTCACATCAGCGTTGGTCATTGCCAGCAGGCCATGATTACTTTCCGCATCCATATTAAATTCTACGTCACCGTAGATTTTTAAATCGCCATACCCTGAAAGCAGGAGATTAGGCGGGGTGGCGTTTTTCTTCTCTGACTCCGTCGTTGATTGACCGTTTACCGGCGTGTTGCCCTGTGCGGTTTTAATTTCGCGGATCTCGGCGGCTTGTTGTGTCTGAAGCTGTTTAACCTGCCCCTCTGCTTTTGCTGCCCGCATTTCTGCCGCTTCCAGGCGTTCTTCCAGCAATGCCATGCGTTGTTCCAGCGTTAAATGCTGTGTTTTTGCCATACCGGTACTACATGCCAATAATAAACCGATGGCTAAAGATAATGTCGATTTTTTCATTATTTACGTTCCCTGAAATAAAGGAGACACTACGCTTTCCAAAAGGAATACGTATATAGAGAAATATAAGGTGTGCACTTTCGAATTTTTAATCCAACTTCAGCAGGCCGATGGATAGTATCCCGCCGCATAATATGAGTAAATCCGCTGATTTCCTGGAACGTGAGGAATATAACAATAGTGCCGTTTTTAACTAAATATCGTAAAAAATATTAGATATGATTCACGCTGACTCATAAGCCACAAATATAAATAACGCTTAAACAAATTATCTGAGACATTTTAACATTCACAAAATCATTAAATAATGATACTTTATTCACAAAATTTATCCTTCACTCTGCTTTATATTGTAACGACTTCGTGACATATCCGTGCTCATCACAAACCCGCCCCGCGATTACAATTAACTGAAATATTTCATCGACCATTTCGTTGTAATCGCATAACGCTCGTGGAAATGAGTCTTCGGCCATCCAGCTTGAGTTTGCGTCCTGAAGTTGCTCTTTATCCCAGTCAGAGTACGGGACTTTATCTCTGATGCGGCGAACGTATTTTTTAGCCTCGAGTTGATACTGGCCTGCCGAATTAATAAACGAGAAATTCATGCCGCTTTTATCCGCTTCTTTGGCTTGCGCCACCAGCGTTTCCAGTTCAGACACTTTCTTCATTGCCGCTTCTGCATCAAACTTATCTTGCGATATCAGGTTATTAATTTGTTTCGCTGAAATCATGACTGCCAGAGAGTAGTAGTGGAATGTTTTCCCTTCTCTTTCTTCAATATTTTTCAATTCCGCAAGCTGGCGCTTGTCATTAATTTCCTGAATCGCCGCATGATAAGATTCTGCTACAGGTTCAAAGGCTTCCAGATTTTTAAGAATGTCTGGTGCAGCGTTTTCCCTTTCGCAAACGCATCGTCTTTATAATTTTCCTGGGTGTAATATTTATCCATTTCGTTAATGGTATTACCCAACGCTACGGCAGCATCAATATAACTCACCGCCACGCCATCAATAGGTTGCAGCGCAGGCGTTAACGCCACTACACGCGTTTTGTTTATAAAAAAATAACAAAATTCACGAAATGAATAAGTCCTGTAATTTAATATATATCGCAGGACTTATTTTAATTAATTGCTCAAACGCTGCGGATGGGTATAAACCGTTGCCCGACCCGGTTTACAAAAGCCCACCAGCGTCAGATTACAGCGCTCAGCCACTTCTACAGCAAGTGTGGTCGCGGCAGACACCGCAAACAAAATCTCTACGCCGCACATCGCCGACTTTTGCACCATTTCATAACTGGCACGGCTGGAAACCAGCACCGCACCTTGCTGCCAGCTTTCCCCTTCTTGTGACCGGCGACCTAACAGTTTGTCCAGCGCCACATGGCGACCCACGTCTTCATGCCCGCCGACCAGTTCGCCAGATGGCAACATCCAGGCAGCGGCGTGAGTACAACCAGTCAGTTGCCCCACTGGCTGAAAATCGTTGAGATGACGTAATGCATCATCCAGTTTGTTGAGACCAAACGTCTGGGTGAACGGTAGCGGCTGCACCGGTTTTCCGATGTCATTAAGTTGCTCCACGCCGCATACGCCACAGCCCGTACGTCCCGCCAGCGCCCGGCGGCGCTCCTTCAATCCCATAAAGCGGCGGCTGGAAAGCTCAATTTGTACTTCCAGGCCATTACAGGAAGGAACGACATCCATGCCGAAGATATCGCGCGGGCTTTCGATAATTCCTTCGGAAAGCGAAAAACCGAGCGCAAAGTACTCAAGGTCTTTGGGCGACGCCATCATCACCACGTGCGAAATGCCGTTGTAGACCAGCGCAACGGGAACTTCTTCCGCCACCTCATCTAACCGTGGGTGTTGTAAATCATCACGCCGCCATAACTCAATTTGACGAACACCTGTGATATTTGTCACATTCTCGATTTCTTTTTGCTGTGTTTTTTTCACTTTCTATTAACCAGATAAGAACACACACACCAACATTATGGTATTCTGTTACAAATCCTTCCTGGATGGAGGGAAATTGAGCCAATTCTGGACCTTTGCGGCCCCTTCCGCAAAGAAAAATAACTCCCACTCCCTGCACACGCAGCAAGCGAATGTAAATGGGACGTGACAATGTCGAAACAAGGAGCAATCCATGCAGGTCAGCAGAAGGCAGTTCTTTAAGATCTGCGCTGGCGGTATGGCAGGCACCACGGCAGCGGCACTGGGTTTTGCACCCAGCGTAGCACTCGCGGAAACCCGGCAGTATAAACTGCTGCGCACCCGCGAAACCCGTAATACCTGCACCTATTGTTCCGTAGGCTGTGGGCTGTTGATGTACAGCCTCGGTGACGGAGCAAAAAACGCCAAAGCATCTATCTTCCATATCGAAGGTGACCCGGATCACCCGGTCAACCGCGGGGCACTTTGTCCGAAAGGCGCTGGCCTGGTGGATTTCATCCACTCCGAAAGCCGCCTGAAGTTTCCGGAATACCGTGCGCCAGGTTCTGATAAATGGCAACAAATCAGTTGGGAAGAGGCGTTTGATCGCATCGCCAAACTGATGAAAGAAGACCGCGATGCGAACTACATTGCGCAAAACGCCGAAGGCGTGACTGTTAACCGCTGGCTCTCCACCGGGATGCTGTGTGCTTCCGCGTCGAGTAACGAAACCGGCTATTTAACGCAAAAATTCTCCCGCGCGCTGGGTATGCTCGCGGTCGACAACCAGGCGCGTGTCTGACACGGACCAACGGTAGCAAGTCTTGCTCCAACATTTGGTCGCGGTGCGATGACCAACCACTGGGTCGACATCAAGAATGCCAACCTCGTCGTGGTGATGGGCGGTAACGCCGCTGAAGCTCACCCGGTCGGGTTCCGCTGGGCGATGGAAGCCAAAATTCACAACGGCGCGAAGCTGATTGTGATCGATTCTCGCTTTACACGTACAGCGGCGGTGGCTGACTACTATGCCCCTATCCGTTCCGGTACTGACATTGCTTTCCTGTCAGGCGTATTGCTGTACCTGCTGAACAATGAAAAATTCAACCGCGAATACACCGAAGCCTATACCAACGCCAGCCTGATCGTGCGTGAGGATTACGGCTTTGAAGATGGCCTGTTCACCGGCTACGACGCGGAAAAACGCAAGTACGATAAGTCCACCTGGACTTACGAACTGGACGAAAACGGCTTCGCCAAACGTGATACTACCCTGCAACATCCACGTTGCGTGTGGAACTTGCTGAAACAGCACGTTTCCCGTTATACGCCAGATGTGGTTGAAAACATCTGCGGTACGCCAAAAGACGCGTTCCTGAAAGTCTGCGAATACATCGCCGAAACCAGTGCTCACGATAAAACAGCGTCGTTCCTCTACGCCCTCGGCTGGACGCAACACTCCATCGGTGCGCAGAACATCCGTACGATGGCGATGATCCAGTTGCTGCTCGGCAATATGGGGATGGCTGGCGGCGGCGTTAACGCCCTGCGCGGTCACTCCAATATTCAGGGGCTGACGGACCTGGGGCTACTGTCGCAGAGTCTGCCAGGTTACATGACGTTGCCAAGCGAGAAGCAGACCGATCTGCAAACTTACCTCGCTGCCAACACGCCAAAACCACTGCTGGAAGGCCAGGTCAACTACTGGGGCAACTACCCGAAATTCTTCGTCTCAATGATGAAGGCATTCTTTGGTGATAAAGCGACGGCGGAAAATAGCTGGGGCTTTGACTGGTTGCCGAAGTGGGATAAAGGCTACGACGTCCTGCAATACTTCGAGATGATGAAAGAAGGCAAGGTCAATGGCTATATCTGCCAGGGCTTTAACCCTGTTGCCTCATTCCCGAACAAAAACAAAGTGATCAGTTGTCTGTCGAAACTGAAGTTCCTCGTCACTATCGACCCGCTGAACACTGAAACCTCTAACTTCTGGCAGAACCACGGTGAGCTGAACGAAGTGGACTCGTCGAAGATCCAGACCGAAGTGTTCCGTCTGCCATCGACCTGCTTCGCGGAAGAGAACGGTTCTATCGTTAACTCAGGTCGCTGGTTACAGTGGCACTGGAAAGGTGCGGACGCCCCGGGGATTGCGCTGACTGATGGCGAGATCCTCTCCGGTATCTTCCTGCGCTTGCGCAAGATGTATGCCGAACAGGGTGGCGCGAACCCGGACCAGGTGCTGAACATGACCTGGAACTACGCCATTCCGCATGAGCCATCTTCAGAAGAAGTGGCAATGGAGAGCAACGGCAAAGCGCTGGCCGATATTACCGACCCGGCAACCGGTGCGGTTATCGTCAAGAAAGGCCAACAACTTAGCTCGTTCGCCCAACTGCGCGATGACGGCACAACCTCCTGTGGCTGCTGGATTTTCGCCGGTAGCTGGACGCCGGAAGGCAACCAGATGGCGCGTCGTGATAACGCCGATCCGTCTGGCCTCGGTAACACGCTGGGCTGGGCATGGGCATGGCCGCTTAACCGCCGCATTCTGTATAACCGCGCCTCCGCAGATCCGCAGGGTAACCCGTGGGATCCGAAGCGTCAGTTGCTGAAATGGGACGGCACTAAGTGGACCGGCTGGGATATTCCGGATTACAGCGCAGCGCCTCCGGGCAGCGGCGTAGGGCCGTTTATCATGCAGCAGGAAGGCATGGGACGTCTGTTTGCCCTTGATAAGATGGCGGAAGGTCCGTTCCCGGAACACTACGAGCCGTTTGAAACGCCGCTGGGAACTAACCCGCTGCATCCAAACGTTATCTCGAACCCGGCTGCGCGTATCTTTAAAGACGACGCCGAAGCATTGGGTAAAGCCGATAAGTTCCCGTATGTCGGAACCACCTATCGTCTGACCGAGCACTTCCACTACTGGACCAAACACGCGCTGTTGAATGCGATTTTGCAACCAGAGCAGTTTGTGGAAATCGGGGAGTCGCTGGCGAATAAACTTGGCATTGCCCAGGGCGATACTGTGAAAGTCTCCTCCAACCGTGGCTATATCAAAGCCAAAGCGGTAGTGACCAAACGTATTCGCACGCTGAAAGCAAACGGCAAAGATATCGATACCATCGGTATTCCGATTCACTGGGGCTATGAAGGTGTTGCGAAAAAAGGCTTTATTGCCAATACGTTGACGCCATTCGTCGGTGATGCGAACACGCAGACGCCGGAGTTTAAGTCCTTCCTTGTGAATGTGGAAAAGGTGTAACGGAGACGACATATGGCTTATCAATCGCAAGATATCATTCGTCGTTCCGCGACTAACGGTCTGACCCCCGCGCCTCAGGCGCGGGACTTCCAGGAAGAAGTGGCAAAACTCATCGACGTTACCACCTGTATCGGCTGTAAAGCCTGTCAGGTGGCGTGTTCAGAGTGGAACGACATTCGCGATACCGTCGGCAATAACATTGGGGTGTACGACAACCCCAATGATTTAAGTGCCAAATCGTGGACGGTGATGCGATTCTCGGAAGTGGAGCAGAACGACAAACTGGAATGGCTGATCCGCAAAGACGGCTGTATGCACTGTTCCGATCCAGGCTGCCTGAAAGCGTGCCCGGCGGAAGGGGCAATTATTCAGTATGCCAACGGTATCGTCGACTTCCAGTCCGAGCAGTGCATCGGCTGCGGTTATTGCATTGCGGGCTGTCCGTTCGACATTCCGCGCCTCAACCCGGAAGACAACCGCGTCTACAAATGTACGCTGTGCGTTGACCGCGTGGTGGTTGGGCAAGAACCGGCCTGCGTGAAGACCTGCCCAACGGGCGCGATTCACTTCGGTACGAAAGAGTCGATGAAAACGCTGGCGAGCGAGCGCGTGGCGGAGCTGAAAACCCGTGGTTACGACAATGCGGGTTTGTACGACCCGGCAGGCGTCGGTGGTACACATGTTATGTACGTGCTGCACCATGCTGACAAGCCAAATCTGTATCATGGCTTGCCGGAGAACCCGGAAATCAGCGAAACCGTGAAATTCTGGAAAGGCATCTGGAAACCGCTCGCAGCTGTTGGCTTTGCGGCTACCTTCGCAGCCAGTATCTTCCACTACGTGGGTGTCGGTCCGAACCGTGCGGATGAGGAAGAGAATAATCTGCACGAAGAGAAAGACGAGGAGCGCAAATGAAACGACGTGACACCATCGTGCGCTACACCGCGCCGGAACGTATCAACCACTGGATCACCGCCTTCTGCTTCATCCTGGCGGCGGTGAGCGGGCTGGGCTTTTTGTTCCCGTCCTTCAACTGGTTGATGCAAATCATGGGCACACCGCAGCTGGCGCGCATTCTGCACCCGTTTGTCGGCGTGGTTATGTTTGCCTCGTTCATCATCATGTTTTTCCGTTACTGGCATCACAACCTAATCAATCGGGATGATATCTTTTGGGCGAAGAATATTCGTAAGATCGTCGTCAACGAGGAAGTAGGTGACACCGGGCGTTATAACTTCGGTCAGAAATGCGTTTTCTGGGCGGCGATTATTTTCCTGGTCCTGTTGCTGGTGAGCGGCGTGATTATCTGGCGTCCTTATTTTGCGCCTGCTTTCTCAATCCCGGTGATCCGATTCGCGTTAATGCTGCATTCATTTGCCGCAGTGGCGTTAATTGTGGTTATCATGGTGCATATCTACGCCGCCCTTTGGGTGAAAGGCACGATTACCGCCATGGTGGAAGGATGGGTGACCAGCGCATGGGCAAAGAAACATCACCCGCGCTGGTACCGTGAGGTCCGCAAGACAACGGAAAAGAAAGCTGAATGAGTATTCGCATAATCCCGCAAGATGAGCTGGGTTCGAGCGAGAAACGTACGGCGGATATGATTCCGCCGTTATTGTTCCCTCGGCTCAAGAATTTATACAACCGCCGCGCCGAGCGTCTGCGCGAGCTGGCAGAAAATAATCCGCTGGGTGATTACCTGCGCTTTGCTGCGCTTATCGCCCACGCCCAGGAAGTGGTGCTGTACGACCATCCGCTGGAGATGGATCTGACCACGCGCATTAAAGAAGCCAGCGCACAAGGCAAGCCCCCGCTGGATATTCACGTTCTGCCGCGTGATAAGCACTGGCAAAAGCTGCTGATGGCGCTGATTGCTGAGCTGAAACCTGAAATGAGCGGCCCGGCGCTGGCAGTGATTGAGAATCTGGAGAAGGCATCGACTCAGGAGCTGGAAGATATGGCCAGCGCACTGTTTGCCTCTGATTTCTCGTCCGTCAGCAGCGATAAAGCGCCGTTTATCTGGGCTGCGCTGTCGCTCTACTGGGCGCAGATGGCTAATCTGATCCCCGGCAAAGCCCGCGCTGAATACGGCGAACAACGTCAATATTGCCCGGTATGTGGCTCTATGCCGGTGTCCAGCATGGTGCAAATTGGCACCACTCAGGGTCTGCGTTACCTGCACTGCAACCTGTGTGAAACTGAATGGCACGTAGTGCGCGTAAAATGCAGCAACTGTGAACAAAGCGGCAAACTGCATTACTGGTCGCTGGATGACGAACAGGCCGCGATTAAAGCCGAAAGCTGCGATGACTGCGGCACTTACCTGAAGATTCTTTATCAGGAAAAAGAACCGAAAGTTGAAGCCGTGGCAGATGACCTCGCCTCTCTGGTACTGGACGCGCGAATGGAGCAAGAAGGCTATGCCCGTAGTTCCATTAACCCGTTCCTGTTTCCGGGTGAAGGGGAGTAATCTCTGACGTTTTCCGGGTGGCGCTGGTCGCCCGGATTACAGCTCATAGGGTGTGACGACACCTGCTATTCCCGCAAAATCTCTCGTATTTCGCGAGGCGTTTTCCAGATATGATGTAACAGTTGCAGTTATTATAAGTTCAAGTAAAACAGCCTTGTATTAATACCAGAATAAGGGCATCTGGTTTTTTATATTCATGAATAAAAAAACTTTTGTCATTCCTTATGCTGCTTACATAGTTCTTCAACACCAACTGCCTCGTCCCTTTGCCTGCCGCCTTTTGCCTTACGCACCGGAAATTGCTGCCGCTCCAGATATTGCTCTACCGCTTCGCGTAAAATTGCAGAGCGCGAAACCTTACGCCATCCCCTGAGTTTATTCAGCCGTTTAATTGCCTCTTCTGATAAATGAAGAAAAACCGTATTCATCACCATTACCACCACCTTACATATATTACTCATTAATGTATGTGCGAAAATTACGCCGGAAAGTTAATTAACGAAAGCGGATTCTTTCATATTGTTTTGTTTTTGCGAGACGCTTTCCGGATTTTTCACGCCCGTAAATTTCCCTGTTTCCATCCAGCAAAAACGGGCGTATAAGGCTTTGCATTCGTACAGCAAAATGAGTTCTCCAATGGCACTGGAAAAAGGAATTGCAGAGTTTATCACCACGGATTTTTTCAGCGAGGCAGCGCGTACGGCGCTACGGGATGTGGCCTGGAGAGCAGGTAGGTAACTCCGGATCCAGATAAAAATTGTTTTCAACTTGAAAATATCACAGGCCTGCCTTACAGTGTTTTCAGGTTGAAAACTCGTAATGGAATTACACCATGCATGTCATCAGCCACAAACCTTTTAACGAGGCGATAAAACGCTTTCCACCTTACGAAGGTGCACTTATTGATTTATTAAATCTTCTTGAGAAAACAGAGTTTAGCGATCCGGGTGAGATGAAGAGATATATTCCCTCACTGGATAATTTTAAATACAGAGATAAATGGTGGGTTATTAATATTGCAGGTAATCATTTACGGCTTATCGCATATATTGATTTCAGGCTCCAAAAATGTTTTATCAAACATACTGTTATCTACAATGAATACGACAGATTCACAACCTGGCACCGGAGCCATAAAAATGAGAACCCATCACACCCCAGCAGAAGACTCGGCCAATTTTGGAATGCTGGTTAAGACCTTCACCCACGCAGTGAAAGACATCCCTTTATGTGGCCCTAAAGCGGATCAAGAGGAATACCATAATGCGCTGAAACTGATCGAATTTTTAGTCGATCGTGACGATCTGGAAAACCCTTTATTTGAATTACTCTGCGTGCGGATCCGCGAATATGAAAATAACGCTCCAGAATTTCAGCATTTTAATCAGAGATTAGCATCGACCCCGTGCGGTGTAAGTCTGTTACGGATCCTTATGGATCAACATGGGCTTAAAGCGGCTGATTTGGCACAAGAACTTGGCTCTAAATCTAATGTGAGTAATATTCTTAATGGTCGCCGGGCGCTCACCGTTCGCCATATCAAGGCGTTAAGCGAGCGTTTTAATCTCCCGGCTGAAGCGTTTATTGATAAGTAAAATCTCCACCCTACTCTTCTTCGTTCCCGCCCTCTTCATACGGGCCAAATGGCTTCGCGGGCAGAACGATATACGTGCCTTCAAACACTGCACCCGGCGTCTCGTCGCCAAAGATTTCGACCTGCATTTGTACCCGCGCTTTTCGTCCGCGCGCCAGACGGTCGAGATCGCCACTTAAGGCACCAAGGTCGGCTACCGCATGGGGTTTTCCGCTAATCGGTTTGCTATAGCGGATATGCGCATCCGCCAGAATAATCGTTCCGCCGAGGTGGCGTTCGCGCAGCATCAGCCAGATAAGCCCCCAACCAGTGAGCGTTGCCAGCGAGAATAAACTCCCGGCAAACAGCGTGTGATGCGGATTCTGATTGCCTGTTTCCGGCATGGTGGTGATAAATTTTTGCCCGGTATATTGCTGAATGCGCACACCCATTTTTTCACTCAGCGGGATGTGTTCATACCACGCTTGCTGGAGCTGGGCGCACCAGTCGCCGCGATGAAGAATATCATCCAGAGTGGCAACAGGTTTTATCATCAAAAAATGGCGAATAGGCGTGGTGGTTGGCGTGGTGATTTCTCCCTGATTAACAAACCCCAGCTTGGCGAAAAACTCCACCGCGTCTTCACGGGCGCTACAGGTCACGCGCTTAACGCCTTCCTGACGTGCCACCGACTCCAGGGTCATCGCCATCAGCGTGCCTAACCCTTTGTCCTGCACGTCGGGATGAACGGCCATAAAGCGAATGGACGCTTCATTGTCGGCATTAATATACAGTCGGCCTACCGCTACCAGATTACCCTGCTCGTCGACGACCATCTGGTGATGCGCCATCGCATCCCACGCGTCGCGTTCCGAACCTTTTGGTTGATGCAGGGGCTTACGCAACATTTCCCAGCGAAACTGATAGTAACGCTCTAATTCTTCTTCTGTTTGTGGAACCCGAAGGTGATACATAGCGATACTCTCTCTTGTTTCCCGTGACAACCCTGGAAGCTGGCTCATACCTGCAACCAGAATGTCACGGGGCCATCATTGACCAGCGATACCTGCATATCCGCAGCGAAGCGTCCTGTTTGCGTGTTCATCTCTTGCTGACGGCAGCGTTCGACGAAATAGTCATATAACGCCTCTGCGCGATCCGGTGATGCGCCTTTGGAGAAACTTGGGCGCATCCCCCGTTCGGTATCTGCGGCAAGGGTAAACTGGGAAACCACCAGTACACTGCCGCCCGCCTGTTGCACGTTGAGATTCATCTTGCCTTCGGCATCGCTAAAGATGCGGTAGCCGAGCACACGCTCGCACAGACGGTTTGCTTTCTGTTCGTCGTCATCCTTTTCGACACCCAATAACACCAAAAGTCCCGCGCCAATTTCACCCGTCACTTCTCCCTCCACGGTGACGCTGGCACGGGTTACGCGTTGAATTAATGCAATCATGGTTCGTCGTCTTCTTCTTGTTCAGCAGCTTGTTTTAATTTGCGGTATTCCCCGAGAGTGACAGTAATTTCCGCGCCAAGCAAGACGATACACCATGTCCAGTAGACCCAAACAAAGAGAATGGGGATCACCGCCAGCACACCGTAAATGAGCTGATATGATGGGAACATGGTGATATAAAGCGCGAAACCTTTCTTTCCTGCTTCGAACAGGAGCGCGGCGACAAACGCGCCGACAATCGCGTCGCGGTTAGGTACACGGATGGTAGGAACGATGCTGTACAGCAGCCAGAAAGAGATCCACGACAACAGCAGCGGAAAAATACGCAGCACGTTGTCGATGACAGTATTGAGATCGCTCGCCCAGCGCAGAGACAGCAGATAGGAGCTGATCGCCAGACTGGCCCCTGCCAACAGCGGCCCCAGCGTTAAAATCATCCAGTACACGGCAAACGAGTAAATTTTGGGTCGCGCTCGTTTACTGCGCCAGATGGTATTCAACGCGCTATCGATGGAGTACATCAACAATAACGCCGTGACGATCAGCCCGCACGCCCCGACGGCGGTCATTTTGTTGGAATTGGCGACAAACTGTTCGATATATCGCTGGATAACATCGCCAGTAGCAGGCAGAAAGTTGGCAAAAATAAAGTGACGCAACTGAATGCTGACGTCGGAAAACATGGGAAAAGCGGCGAAAAGCGCAAAAACAACGGCAACCAGCGGCACTAATGAGAGCAACGACACATAGGCAAGGTTACCTGCCAGGGTTGTCATGTTGTCCTCATCAATGCGTTGCCAGAGTAGTTTTAGCCAGGCCCATAGTGGACGGGTACGATGCCTGGCTTTGTCCTGAATGGTTTTTAGCATAACACCTTCGCGAAATAGTCCGGGATGGTGGTTTTATCTTTCACCAGAATACTAGTAATGCCTAGCCGATTAGCTCCTTCTATATTATCGGCGTTATCGTCGAAAAAGACCGTATCGCTGGGTGAAAAACCTTCTGCCTGCAAAACATGCTGATAAATTCGTGCTTCAGGTTTGCGCATACCCAAGTCTTGCGACAGATAGATATGGTCAGCAGCATCACGGATTTCCGGATATTCCTCCGGCCAGAAGGTAGTATGCAGGCGGTTAGTATTGGAAAGCACCACCACGCGATGCCCCTGCTCACGCAGTTTATGCATGATGGCGATCACTTCCGGTCGTAGCGCAACAAATACCGCCTGCCAACCGTGGGAGAACTGCTCATAGCTTAGCGGCAGGGCCATCTCATGACACAGTGCCTCTGCAAACGCTTCGTCGCTAATTTCCCCACGCTCATGCTGATGAAACGCCTCGCCCATGTGGAAACTCTTCTTAAGCGTAGCCAGTGGAACACGCGTTAAATCGCTCCAGGCTCCCAGCACACGGTTAAAGTCGATATCGACAATCACATTACCTAAATCAAAGATATAGAGCATTTTTGCCTCCTTTCGCGCCACAAGAAATTAACTGTAGCGGGAAAGGATGGGTTTGGCTATGTGGCAATAAGGGTAATCTTGTGATGCTGATTGCGAAAAAGCAGAGTAATTTCACTGGCTTTTTCGCAATAGATGAATGGTTAAGATTCAGGTGTAAATTGCCAACGAGTTTCGATGACCAGCGGCTTATCTGGTGTCACAAATTCCGGCGTTAGATTTATTGCGTTAGGTGCCTGAGTCAGCGGGTTAATACAGGTGGCATCGGGCTGTTTATCAAATACCACCAGACTGTTTGCAGAAGAGGTCATGGTCATCGCGAGTTTACCAGGCCACAGTAACTTAACCTTCACCCCGTCATAAAAACCAAAACAGTCATCCCAGGGACCGACTTGAGGAGAGATACGATTTCCAGTTGGCAGTTCATCACTACCCGCTTCTTCTTGCCAGTCCGCATCAAAAAGCACCTGCAACGATTCTGTATTTTGCGGAGTCAGCTTTTTCGCAAACCACGGATGCCAGCCTGCGGAGGCCGGGAATGTATCGGCATATGAATGGACTTCCAGTTGCAAAACCAGCGCATCGTTCTCCAGCAAAAAAGTCTGAATCACTTCCCCTTGCCAGGGCCACGGTGAAGCCAGGGGCATACGTAAAGTCAGGGAATCTGCTGTTTTGTCGATGATTTCCCACGTTGAGTAACAAGCCATACCATGCAACGCATGTGGTGGTTTATTGGCGGGTAAAGAATAACATTGCCCACCAGCATTCAGCGTCGCATTCCCCAGTCGCCCTGCCCACGGCACCATTGGGAAACAGCCATACTGAAAAGCTCTGCGCTGCGGCTGCCATTGGCGTAATACTTCAGAACCAAATGCCTTTAACGAGGTTATCCTGGCACCATCATGCGGATAAATCTGCAGGTGAATATTGCCTTTTTCCAGCGTCACTAACTCTCCTACAGGCCCAGGCCATGGCGCGTCAAACGCCTGTTGTAGCGCCAGGTAATGCTCGTTTTTTCGTTCAGTTTTCATGAGATTGTTCCCTGATGTAGCGGTAAGAAGCGGTTTCTTGTTCATCGGTTGGCTCAATCAGCCAGACGCAAACAAAGGAAAGAACTGAGACAGCAAATAAAAACAGAGCGACATACCACGGTTTTCCTCCCCCTAGCGCCAGCAAACTTGAGGCGATAAGGGGGCTTAGTCCGCCAAGAATCGCGGAAAATTGATAAGCAAAAGAAAGGCCGGTATATCGTACTTTGGTACCGAACATGCGGGTGAAAAGTGTTGGCTGCACGGCAAACATCATCGTCGGACCTAAGTTGTAGCCAAGGATCATACTGCACCAGATGATGAGCGTACTTTTGCTATCCAGTAATAAGAAGAAAGGAAACGCGAACAGGACACAAAATCCTGCTCCCGACAAATACAGACTTTTTTGACCTATACGATCTGATAACCATCCAACCAATGGACAACTGAAAATACCGATCGCCGAGGCAATCAACATACCCGTCAGGGGAATATCTCGCGACAATGCTAATTGGCTGGAAATATAGACAATACCAAAGGCGTTAATAATATTAGAGGAGACACTTTCCGCCAGCCTCGCACCCAGTGCCAATAAAATATTTCGTGGATGTTTTTTGAATAATTCAATCAACGGAGGAACGGACTTTTCTTTATTATTCGTCGTTTTTTGCTTTTGAAAATCCAGCGTTTCTTCGGTATGCAGGCGGATAAACAGCCCAACGATCAACATCACCGCAGAAAGCCAAAACGGAATGCGCCATCCCCAGGAGAGAAACTGCTCCGAAGTAAGAAAATGGTTACAGAGAGCAAAAATACCGGTTGCCAGCATAATACCCACAGACGCAGCCGTTTGCGGGAGTGAACCTAAAAATCCGCGTCGGGATTCGGGCGCTGATTCTATGGTCATCAATGCCGCTCCGCCGTACTCGCCACCAAGACCAAAGCCCTGAATCAAACGCAGCACCATTAATACAAGCGGTGCCCAAATGCCAATTTCCTGATACGTCGGAATAAAACCAATCAAAAATGTGGAGCAACCGACAATAGCCAGCGTCCAGATAAGTGTTATTTTTCGCCCGATTTTATCGCCAAAATGACCAAAGACGATGCCACCTAAAGGACGAGTCAGAAAACCAACACCAAAGGTCGCAAAGGAAGCTATAAGACCTATAAAAGGATCGCTGTCTGGATAAAACAGCGGTGCAAATACCAGTCCTGCTGCCGTGCCAAAAATAAAGAAGTCATACCATTCCATTAACGCGCCTGCGAAACTGCCCATAACGACACGTCTCATGGCTTTACCGGAAAGCCCTTCACGCGGTGCGGGTAACTTTTCAGACATAATTTTCCTCTCCTGGTAGGCGAGAAATCTGGGATACGAACCACTAAACGTGGGCAGTTTGAATTAATGCGCATCGGCTTAAACCGATGCGCATTAAATTATTTCTTCAATTCAGCCAGAACCTCTGCGTCCTCAGCATCAACATTTGCACCCAGTGGTTCCCAATTAATCAATACACAGGTCAGGAATCCCAGGAATGGCACGATTGCCAACCAGTAAAACGCTTCGGTTTTCAACGCACCCCACAGCATCGGCCAGAAAATGAGTCCTGCAATTGCCCCTGTGCGCATAATAGCGCGGGCAAATCCGACCCCAGTAGGGCGAATAGCGGGAGGATAAGAGAGTGTGGCAATGGTCATGCCCAGCCCACCAGGACCCGCTGAATGGAAGAAAATAATTGATCCCAATAACCCTAAAGACAGCCAGGGATTAGTCGTTGCCAGTGCGCCTAACGACAGCAATGCTAAGGTCACAACAGCAAATCCATACATCGACTGTCGGCGAGTACCCAGTCGTTGGAGAATAAACGAGCCGATCATCCCGCCTGTCACCCCACAAAGGGCATTCACGACGGCAGAACCGGTCAACGCGCCAGTAAGCCCGCCACTTATTATTCCCGCCAACGTAAGAGGAAGATAAACACCTACGGCGTTATATTGCCACGCCTGCATGGTTGCCACGACACAGCCAAGAATGGTGCGTTTGCGGTAACGATCATTAAATAAGATGCCATATCCACCACTGTATTTATTCTCTGCTTTTTCCGAGAATTTCGCTTCTGTTGTACCCGATGCCGCAACGCGAGCCTGAACACCATAACGTTTTCCCAGAATGTCGCACGCTTCCTGGTAACGCCCGACGCGTGCGGCCCACATTGCGGATTCACCAATAAAGAAGTAACGCAAAATCATGAAGATGACTGCAAAAATAGCTCCGATGAATATTCCGTAACGCCACAATTGTTCTTCAGCGATACCCGACAGAAGCAGCGGCAAAAGCACCAAATAAACAACGGTTGTCGAAACATACCAGGCCATTTGCCAGAGGTTGACCGACGTTCCGGTTTTCTTCGACGTTGAACCACGAAGCTCTGCCACGGCATTGGTTGCCAAAGGGAAGTCGATGCCTAAACCAAAGCCCATGATGACGCGGCACACCAGCACCCACCAGATACTGGGAGCAATAGCTACCGCTGCAGCACCGATGGTGCACAGCCCCATGCCAATAATAAATGCCCGCTTTTGCCCAAAGCGGTTTATTACTCGGTTCGCTAATAAACCGCCAATTAACGCGGCGATTAATACTGATGCATTGACGGTTGCAGCAAGACCCGGCGAAATGCCGAATTGAGCGGCAATGTATTTATTACCAAACCCCACCATCGCCGCCTGGTAGGCATCAATCAATATGCCGCCCAAAGCAATAAAAATAACGCCGATACTGGTGTTGATTGCAGAGTTCTTATTAACAATATCAATTACGTCCTGTGGCCGACTAATTGAATAAGTTGCAGGACTGGTGATTTGACTCATCGCAGTGTCCTTTTTAATTGTTGTAGGGTGGCGCTGACGTGACGCAGCGCCAGACAGAGATTTAGAAAATCATTCCGGCGCAAATTGCAGCATGACCTTTATGGAGTCATTTTGCTGCGCGCGTTCGAATGCCGCCGCTGCATCCTCAATGGCAAATAAATCGGTAACCAGTTCACTGGTATCAAACCGCCCATCCGCCAGCCATTCGATAACAGCATCGAAATCTTCAGGGATGTACATGCCAGAGTTGAGCAAGTCACGCTCGAAACGTTGCATCATCGGTAATGGTATTTCACGCGGCCCACTTGGTACGCCCATGCACACGACGGTGCCTCCGGCATATACACGGGTACATGCATCGTTAAGCGTGGCCTGCGCTGCAACGACATCAATCGCCCCCGTAAATCGCACATCTGCGGCCAGCTCACCTGGTGCCCAAACTTCTGCTGCGCCCAGTTTTAACGCCAGCGCGCGTTTGGCAGCGTCAGGTTCAATCACGGTAATCTTACCTGCCCCCATAATGCGCAGTGCCTGCACGATGGATAAGCCTATCGTTCCGGCACCAATCACCAGTACGCTTTCCAGAGAAGCTTTCGGCATTCGGTTAACGCAGTGACGAGCACAAGCCGCCGGTTCGGCAAAGGCCAACACTTTTAGCGGTAAAGAGGCTGGTGCGACATGGCAATTACGCGCAGGAACAATGTGTTGTGAGCGAGCAAAGCCCGGTGCGCGAAAACCAGCAACCTGCGGTGGTTCACAAAGATTAAAACGTCCTGCTTTGCAGGCTCGGCATTCCATGCAAGCCATGATGGGATCGACCACAACATGATCGCCCGGCTGTACATTTTTAACGTCGCTGCCCACTTCCGTAACGCGCGCTGCAATTTCATGACCGGGGACGACAGGCGGTTTGGCAAACGGATGACCGCCTTTCAGAACATGCAGATCCGAACCGCATATCCCGTAGAACACGGGCGCAATCCGTACTTCGTGCGGTTTAAGTTGCTGGTGTGGTACTTCAACATATTGAGTGGTGACTTTCCCAATATCTGAAAATAAAACCTGGGTAATTTTATCCATTGTTATTCTCCAGAATCGATATCCATAGGGGATTAGCGTTGCGCGATACCTTCATCGACAATTTCAGCCAGCCGTTGCAAGCGTGGAACGGAGACATCGCGCAGCATGGTTTGTGGATCTTGTGCACCAACAACCGACGCCCAAACCGCTCGTCCAGCCAGGAAGCCCGACGCACCACCTTTCATGGCAATACTTACTGCACGGCCAAAAATATCGGCATCAACGCCAGAAGAAAGAATTACCCACGGCATCTTCATCTGATCGTTAAGTTGCTGACAGGCAGCAAGTAAGGTTTTTTCATCGCCTTTGCCCCCTAATGGCATCTCGGCTTTGTAAAGATCAGCCTCTGTTCCACCAAGCTCTGCGGCGGCGGCAACAATGGCGCTTTCACGATCAAAGTCCCAACCGCGACGAGGTGGACGCACCACAGGTTCAATAATGCTAACCAGCCCGGCACTACGGCAGCGACGAACAAATTTATCAACCATTGCCAGACGTTCCTCTGCGGGTTCATCTTCACGCCAGAGTACAAGTAATTTCATTGCCTTAGCCCCCATTTCACGGGCTTTATGCGGGTCGACGGACATATCTATTTCAACGCTATCAACCGGGATGCCATTACCTGGGATAAAAAGATCGGCAGCGACAATCAGGCCGCAAGAATTAGCCACAGCGCCCTGCTCGACTATTTGTTCAAGACAAAATTGTTTATCCGCCAGAACGGCAGAAGCATAAGGAGAAAGGATTCGGGTCGCGGCAACTTTAAAATCGGTGAGTACACTGTCGGCGATGGGTTTTGGCTGCCCTGCTGCCGCAAACATCAGGCGCATGGCCTCACGCTGATCGACAGCTAACATGGCGAATCCACCACCTGGGCGGGAGATATCTTTCAGCGTAAATGGGGTGAAGTGGGATGACATAGAAACTCCTGTTAATAGATAAAATTAAAGACCAGCCTGCTGGCGAACCTGATTTAGCAGGGCGCTCCAGTCCTGCCGCCCTTTGCCGTCTTGACTTGCTGCGGCGTAATAACTTTCTGCTGCAATCCCCATATTGAGCGGCGCCCCCGTTTCCCGAGCGACGTCAACTGCAATACGCAGATCTTTCAATGCCAGGTCCACCATGAAGGCGGGAGAAAGATCACCTTTCAGCACTTTGCCAGGCCAGGTGGTCGTAAAATGTCCTTTCCCTGCTGCCGTACCACTCATCACCTTAATTGCGACATCAAGATTTAATCCCAGTGACTCACATAACACAGCGGCTTCGGAGGACAGCGCATTAAGCGCAATGCTCATATAGTTGTTAATTAGCTTCACGCGGATCCCCATTCCTGGGCCACCAGCCTCGACCAGCTCATTACCCATGCACATGAGAATCGGGCGTGCACGCGCAATCTGCTCATCAGTGCCGCCCGCTAAAATCAGCAATGTGCCATCAATCGCATTCACTGACGTTCTGCCCACGGGGGCGTCCATCATATTGATGCCTTTTTCTTGTAATTCCCGTATTAATGCATCGGTCTGTAAGGGATGAATAGTCGACATATCAATCACTAACGCGTCAGATGAAACAGTTTCACAGACGCCTTTTTCCCCCAACAGCACCTGTCGAACAATGTCCCCATTGGGAAGCATAGTGATGATAAATTCAGCGCTTGCTGCCGCTTCCGCTGGGGTTTGTGCCGCAGTGGCCCCCTGCGTAACTAGCGCATCGACGGCCTGTGTATTGACATCAAATACCTGTAATGAATGCCCTTTTTGCAATAGATTGTTAGCCATTGGGCTACCCATCTGCCCCAGCCCGAGAAATGCAATGGTTGCCATGAATACTCTCCTGTCTGACATTGACAAAATAATGACAATTGAAAATTCGTTTTCGTCTGTTTTTGAGCATATTTGTAATTTATGTTCAAAAACACGACACGCATCACTAATTTGATCATTTGTGTCATTTAAATTGACCAAAGACGACAAAATTAAACAGGACAAGACAAATATGACCAGAATTGCATGCGTGGGTATCACAGTTCAGGACAGAATTTATTCTTTGCCCACTCTGCCGGAGGGTGGCGGGAAATATCAGGCAAATCATTATCTTGAGATTGGTGGCGGCCCGGCAGCAACAGCCGCTGTTGCAATCGCAAAGCTTGGCGTGGAGGTTGATTTCATCGGTCGCGTCGGCGATGACAGTTGTGGAAATACCTTACTTGCAGAACTTGAGGGTTGGGGCGTCAATACCGCATTTTGCCGCCGATATCCTAACGCCCGTTCGTCGCAATCAGCGATCCTCGTTGATCAGCATGGCGAACGGATTATCGTTAATTATCCAAGTCCTGATCTCGGTACTGATGCCGAATGGTTAGAAGCGATCGATTTCTCTCGTTATGATCTGATTCTGGCCGATGTTCGCTGGCATAGCGGTACTGAAAAAGCATTCTCGCTAGCGCGCCTTGCGGGTGTGACAACGCTTTTAGACGCCGATATGACACCGCAGGATATTTCTCCACTTGTCGCGCTTGCCGATCACGCCGTGTTCTCAACACCAGGGCTGAAACGCATGACTGGCCTGCAGTCACCTGAAGAAGGTTTGTTCCAGGCAACGACACAAACAGCAGGTAAAGTGTATGTTACGCTGGGTTCTGAAGGATCGTTGTGGATTGAAGATGGTCATTTGTGTCAACAGGAGGCATTTTCTGTCAATGTGGTTGATACCACTGGAGCAGGCGATGTTTTTCACGGCGCACTCGCGGTAGCGTTGGCAGAAAAAATGCCAACAAAAGAGGCTATTCGTTTTGCCAGTGCGGTTGCCGCGATGAAATGTACCCAGCCTGGCGGTCGGGCCGGCATTCCTAATCGTGAGCAAACCGAATCATTTTTGTCACTTTATGCGTAAAATGGTAAACATCTACCGAGGAGGGGCAAGGGAGTATTCATGAGTATCATCGAAGTGACAGGTAATCCACGCCATGACCAACTCGTTCATCTAATCGCAGAACGCGGTTATATGAATATTGAAGAACTGGCACAACTGCTGGATGTTTCAACGCAAACCGTGCGCCGGGATATCCGAAAACTCAGTGAGCAGGGCTTGATCACCCGTCATCATGGAGGGGCCGGGCGCGTCTCCAGCGTCATGAATACCGCTTTTGAGCAACGGGAACTTTCGCTCACCGCCGAGAAACGGGCGATCGCTGAGGCAGTCGCCGATTACCTTCCCGAACGCTGTACCGTCTTTATCACCATCGGTACAACCGTAGAAGCCGTTGCCAGGGCATTACTCAACCGGCGTGATTTACGCATTATCACTAATAGCCTGCGTGTGGCACAGATTCTTTATAAGAATCAGGATATTGAAGTGATGGTGCCGGGAGGCACTTTACGCGCTCATAACGGTGGGATTATCGGCCCAGGAGCCGTGGATTTTATTGAAGGCTTCCGCGCAGATTATTTAATCACCAGTATAGGTGCCATTGAACATGACGGCACTCTGCTGGAATTTGATGTCAATGAAGCGTTAGTCGCGAGAACGATGATTAAACATGCGCGGAATACATTGTTAGTGGCCGATCATACGAAGTTTACCGCGTCTGCTGCCGTTTCAATTGGCAATGCACGGAATGTCAGGGCTTTTTTTACTGATGCCCCGCCTCCCAATTCTTTCTGCCAGTTGTTAAGTGAAGAGAATGTTGAACTGGTGGTTGCCGAGCAAGAAGTATCCTGAAATTGAAACTTCGGTTGATACGGTTTTCGTTGGCCGGATTAAGCACATCCGGCCACTAATTAAGCTTCAGCCGCCAGTATCTCTTTCTTACGCTGGCTAATACGCTTAACCAGCATTACGGAAACCACCGCACCACAGAATGCGAAGCAAGCCATAATGCCAAACACGATTTTGTAGCCAATAATCCCCGGATTTAAATCCAGAATGTAGCCATACAGACTGAAGCAGAACATCGCCGGGGCGTAACCAATAAAGCTACCCAACGCCATCGCCGCGCCTGTTTTATTTTCAGCAATTTTTGCTTCGCCGATAGGTGCAAAAAATACGGCTCGCTGTGTGAAGACTATAGCGCCAAAGCCCAGCGTACATGCCATCCCTAAATAGACCGGCATACTTTCGTGCGGCAGCATAATCAACAGTACGAGCGCAGCGGTACTGATGATAAAGGTGTAGCATAGATATTTACTCGGCGATTTCAGGATCTTATCTGAAATCATGCCACCAATCGGTCCTCCAATCATTTTCAGACAGTATTGGTTAATGATGCCGTAAGCCCCCACCAGAGCAACGGGCAATAGATAGATGTTTTTCAGGAATGGAATGAAGAATGTTAGGCCACAGTAAACCGCGTAAACGAAGAAGACGTTGAAAGCGATAAGCCAGATGGTTTTGTCTCTCAGCACCGAGGTCATACTGGTGTTTTGCGATGCTCCGTCTTCTTTTTTCACCTCAACGGACGGTGCCTCTTCTTTGTCATTCAGGACAAAGAAAATGATAATGCCTACGGCAATCACAATAAGGGAATAGAACCAGATGCCTGCTTTAAAACCCAATAAGCCACTGCCAAACCAGGTAAATACTGCCAACGCAGAAAATGCCACCACGGTATCGACAATGCCACGCCCTGTTTCGAAGAAGCCAAACAACCGACCTTGTTGTTCGCTATTGCCCAATCGACTTACCGACTTGAGCAAGACCGGCCAGTTCATCATGTCGCAAGTAACGCCAAATAGCGCCCAGACAAAGAGGATGCCCCAATACCCCGGTATTGTCGTCAAATAAACACCCAGTAATCCTGTCGCAATGAGTGAGAATGACATGGTGTATCTGCGCGGTAGTTTATCGGCAAAATAAATAGACAGAAAAAAGCCCACTGTGGTGACAAATGAGTTTACCGACATAGCATTACCAATTTGACCATTGGTCAAATGGAAATATTCCTGCATCGGGATATAAAACGCATCTTTCAGCGACGGTAATTTATAAATTGTACCGCCACACAGTGTTAATAGGCTAAATAACGCCCATTTCTTTTTCGTGAGCATAACATTCCCTAAGCGATTTTTAAAATCACTGTTTTAAAGGCAATAAGATACCGACCATTCATATGGAATGGTTTTATTAACTGCGTATGAGTTAAAACTTATTAGTTGTTCAGAAGATGGTTTGCCTCTTGTTTGATTTGTTGTAGTACGTTACGCACATGATTTATCTGATTAATTGCATCTTCTTTTTCTTTACGTAACCGCGCATCCAGTAAATGATTTTCTGGCAATGGTGTTTCACTCATCTGGCGATAAGGGATCCACGGATTATCATCTTCGTCTTCAAAGCGGAACGCCGGTGCATAATAATCAACCTCTTCTTCCAGGCCATATGCCGTCACCTGCGGCTCATCATCACCCAGGCAGATAAGGTGCGTTAATAACGCTTTGAAGGGCATATCCCCCTGACCTGAAATACAGGCTTTATGTCCCAGGCCACCCTGTTCTTTAACGATCAAAGCATCTTTGATATGGACCTGAGTAATATGCGGTGCCATCGTTTTTAAAGCGTCGATGGGATGCTCATTTGCATTGATCATGTTCGCAAAATCAAACAGTAAGGAAAGAGACTCCATCTCACTTTCTTTGACCAGCGACACCAGCTCATGACTTTTTAAATCTTCATGCTGCTCGATCGTAAAAGTCAGGCCGCTGTCCTGATACGTTTCTCGTACATAGGCAATGTCGTTAGCGATAATCGATAATACGTCGCGCAAATTACCTTCATAACGCGGATAAAAACGTACGGAGGATGCCCCAGTTTTCAACGCGATGGCGACGGCTTCGTCAATAGATTTTTTATCTGAGGCGCTGGTTTCAATATGAATATCAAGGTTCAGACGGCGGGCTTTATCCCCAAAGGCAGAGAGTTCTTTATCGTCCATATTACCAAGAGAAAAACGCTCTCCATCCAGAACATGGATTTTGACGCCACGTAGATTATTTTCACTTGCGATATCAAGTAAATCAGCAGGCAACACTCTTTCCAGTCGCATATTTAAATGAAAGGCATAAGCATGTAAATAAAGAGGAAGAGTGTCGACACGTTGTAGAATCTTTCTTGCGTTATTTATTGTCACCATAAAACACCTACAGATTAATGATGAGGTCTACGGCCTCAAATCGCCAATATTCAATATCTATCTGGACAATATTGCCCTGCTGGTCGGCGCGATGCTTTTCAATTAAGATCGCTGGCATACCCGCAGAACCGCCAAGATACTTGCTGATATCGCCCGGCATTCTGACGGGTTTGAAAATCAATTTTTTTACTACCGTCTCTTTTTGGTAGCACTTTTCCCAGACTGCAGAAAATGAGTGGTTTTCAAGTTGTTCAATAAAACCCGGGGCAACTTCAGGATTAATATATGTTTCGTGATAGAAAACTTTATGTCCTTCCAGCGCTCCCCAGCCGGTGATGCGATAGAGTTCAGTTGATGGTGTCACTGTAATCAGTGGCACGAGCGTCTCGGGAATATCTCTGGTACGGCTTTTCTCGGTAAACCCCCAGGAAGGCTCCCGCCCTTGCTCAATTGCAGCCCGCTGAAAGCTCGCCGACAGCTCTGGACTGTAATTAAATCGCGGCTGGGTCACGAACCACCCTTTACGATCCTTACGGAAGATTTTGGATTCTGCCTCGAGGTTCAACAACGCCTGGCGCAGCGTCATACGTTTAATGCCCAGCAGTTCTCCCAGCTCTCTTTCTGAAGGGAGTTTTCCACCCGGCGTGGTGATGCCATCTTTCAACCACCGATCCAGTTTCTCTTTTGCATTTTCTACGGTGGATTGATTCTCCGCCATTGTTTAATCCTTTTGGTTTAAACCAGATGAGGCATCTTACGCTTACGCCAAAAAAGAAAGCAATTAACGGCGTATGACTTTGCAGATAATTGTGACAAAGCTCTCTATTGACGTAATCACAGACTTATAAGGGAGATACTCGCATTGGTGTGCGCTCACGACAGGCAAAAAAAAACCTGCCATCGCTGGCAGGTTTTTTATGACTAAAAAACGAAATTAATCGTCTTTCGGTGCGCGGTTAGCGCGACGACGATCGTTTTCCGTCAGGTGACGTTTACGAATACGAATAGAGGTCGGAGTCACTTCTACCAGTTCGTCATCATCGATGAACTCCAGAGCTTGTTCCAGAGTCATGCGGATAGGCGGAACCAGAACAACGGCTTCGTCAGTACCGGAAGCACGCATGTTGGTCAGTTTCTTACCGGTCAGGCAGTTTACAGTCAGGTCGTTAGAGCGGCTGTGAATACCGATAATCTGACCTTCGTAAACTTCTGCACCGTGACCGAGGAACAGCTTACCGCGATCCTGCAGACCGAACAGCGCGAACGCTACCGCTTTACCCTGACCGTTAGAGATCAGTACGCCGTTCTGACGCTGACCCACTTCACCCGGACGTACGTCGTCGTAGTGGCTGAAGGTGGAGTACAGCAGACCAGTACCGGAAGTCATGGTCATGAACTCAGAACGGAAGCCAATCAGACCACGGCTTGGGATCACGTAGTCGAGACGTACGCGGCCTTTACCGTCTGGATTCATGTTTTTCAGGTCGCCTTTACGTTCGCCCAGCGCCTGCATTACAGAACCCTGATGCTGTTCTTCAACGTCCAGAGTCACGTTTTCATACGGCTCTTGTTTACGACCGTCGATTTCACGGAAGATAACTTTCGGACGGGATACCGCCAGTTCGAAACCTTCACGACGCATGTTTTCGATCAGAACAGACAGGTGCAGTTCGCCACGACCAGAAACGCGGAACGCATCGGCGTCTTCGGTTTCTTCTACGCGCAGCGCAACGTTGTGTACCAGTTCTTTGTTCAGACGATCCAGGATCTGACGAGACGTTACGAACTTACCTTCTTTACCGCAGAACGGCGAGGTGTTAACGCAGAAGAACATAGAAACGGTCGGCTCATCAACGGAGAGTGCCGGCAGCGCTTCAACGTTTTGCGTGTCGCAAACGGTGTCAGAAATGTTCAGTTCGCCCAGGCCCGTGATCGCCACGATATCGCCAGCTTCCGCCAGATCGGTTTCGATACGTTCCAGACCGAGGTGGCCCAGCACTTTACCGACTTTCGCGTTGCGGGTTTTGCCTTCGCTATCGATGATAGTAACCTGCTGGTTCGGCTTCACTTTACCGCGCTTGATGCGGCCAATGCCGATAACGCCAACATAGCTGTTGTAATCGAGCTGAGAAATCTGCATCTGGAACGGACCGTCAAGGTCAACGTCCGGCGCAGGAACGTGGTCAACAATCGCCTGGTACAGCGGGGTCATGTCTTCCGCCATATCTTCGTGGTCCAGACCCGCGATACCGTTCAGCGCAGAAGCGTAAACGATCGGGAAGTCCAGCTGCTCGTCGGTCGCGTCGAGGTTAACGAACAGATCGAATACCTGATCCACAACCCAATCAGGACGCGCGCCAGGGCGGTCAACTTTGTTGATAACAACAATCGGCTTCAGGCCGTAAGCAAACGCTTTTTTGGTTACGAAGCGCGTTTGCGGCATCGGGCCGTCAAATGCGTCAACCACCAGCAGCACTGAGTCTACCATGGACATTACACGTTCAACTTCACCACCGAAGTCGGCGTGCCCCGGGGTATCAACGATGTTGATACGGTAATCATTCCATTTGATAGCGGTGTTTTTCGCGAGGATGGTAATCCCACGCTCTTTCTCCAAATCGTTGGAGTCCATCACGCGCTCTTGGGTTTCGGCACGAGAGTCGAACGTACCGGATTGTTGGAGCAGCTTGTCTACCAGGGTGGTTTTACCATGGTCTACGTGCGCGATGATGGCGATATTACGCAATTTTTCGATCACAACTTTGCCTCAGGCATTAGAAATAGCGCGTTATTGTACACGGATTAATCGCACTACAAAACAGGATCACAAACATCCTCCGCAAACAAGTATTGCAGAGTCCCTTTGTGATCGCTTTCACGGAGCATAAAAAGGGTTATCCAAAGGTCATTGCACCAATATGGTGCTTAATGTTTCCATTGAAGCACTATATTGGTGCAACATTCACATCATGGTGCAGCCCTTTTGCACGATGTTAAGCATGATAACGCCTTTTAGGGGCAATTTAAAAGTTGGCACAGTTTTCGCTTTATCTTTTTTACGGCGACACGGCCAAAATAATTGCAGATTTCGTTACCACGACGACCATGACCAATCCAGGAGAGTTAAAGTATGTCCGCTGAACACGTACTGACGATGCTGAACGAGCACGAAGTGAAGTTTGTTGATTTGCGCTTCACCGATACCAAAGGTAAAGAACAGCACGTCACTATCCCTGCTCATCAGGTGAATGCCGAATTCTTCGAAGAAGGCAAAATGTTTGACGGCTCCTCGATTGGCGGCTGGAAAGGCATTAACGAATCCGATATGGTGCTGATGCCAGACGCATCCACCGCAGTGATTGACCCGTTCTTCGCCGATTCTACCCTGATTATCCGTTGCGACATCCTTGAACCTGGCACCCTGCAAGGCTATGACCGTGACCCGCGCTCTATTGCGAAGCGCGCTGAAGATTACCTGCGTTCTACTGGCATTGCCGACACCGTACTGTTCGGGCCAGAACCTGAATTCTTCCTGTTCGATGACATCCGTTTCGGATCGTCTATCTCCGGTTCCCACGTTGCTATCGACGATATCGAAGGTGCATGGAACTCCTCCACCCAATATGAAGGTGGTAACAAAGGTCACCGTCCGGCAGTGAAAGGCGGTTACTTCCCGGTTCCGCCGGTAGACTCAGCTCAGGATATCCGTTCTGAAATGTGCCTGGTGATGGAACAGATGGGTCTGGTGGTTGAAGCTCATCACCACGAAGTCGCTACCGCAGGTCAGAACGAAGTGGCTACCCGCTTCAATACCATGACCAAAAAAGCTGACGAAATTCAGATCTACAAATATGTCGTGCACAACGTGGCGCATCGTTTCGGTAAGACCGCGACCTTTATGCCAAAACCGATGTTCGGTGATAACGGTTCCGGTATGCACTGCCACATGTCGCTGTCTAAAAACGGCGTCAACCTGTTTGCTGGCGACAAATACGCAGGTCTGTCTGAACAGGCGCTGTACTACATTGGCGGCGTAATCAAACACGCGAAAGCGATTAACGCCCTGGCAAACCCGACCACCAACTCTTACAAGCGTCTGGTCCCGGGCTACGAAGCACCGGTAATGCTGGCTTACTCTGCGCGTAACCGTTCTGCGTCTATCCGTATTCCGGTGGTTTCTTCTCCGAAAGCACGTCGTATCGAAGTACGTTTCCCGGACCCGGCGGCTAACCCGTACCTGTGCTTTGCTGCCCTGCTGATGGCCGGTCTTGATGGCATCAAGAACAAGATCCATCCGGGCGAAGCCATGGACAAAAACCTGTATGACCTGCCGCCAGAAGAAGCGAAAGAGATCCCACAGGTTGCAGGCTCTCTGGAAGAAGCACTGAACGAACTGGATCTGGATCGCGAGTTCCTGAAAGCCGGTGGCGTGTTCACGGATGAAGCGATCGATGCGTACATCGCTCTGCGTCGCGAAGAAGATGACCGCGTGCGTATGACTCCGCATCCGGTAGAGTTTGAGCTGTACTACAGCGTCTAATAGTTGAAGTTGTACTACCCGGCGCAACAACGCCGGGATTTAGTTGCCGTGGAAACTTTCAGCCCATCTCTGCATGGGCTTTTTTCTCCGTCAATTCTCTGATGCTTCGCGCTTTTTATCCGTAAAAAGCTATAATGCACTAAAATGGTGCAACCTGTTCAGGAGACTGCTTTATGGCAACAGGCACGCAGCCCGATGCTGGGCAGATCCTCAACTCGCTGATTAACAGTATTTTGTTAATCGATGACAATCTGGCGATCCATTACGCCAACCCCGCCGCGCAACAACTGCTCGCCCAAAGCTCCCGCAAATTGTTTGGTACGCCGTTACCGGAACTGTTGAGCTACTTCTCATTAAATATCGAGCTGATGCAAGAAAGTCTGGAGGCGGGGCAAGGTTTTACCGATAACGAAGTGACGCTGGTCATCGACGGGCGCTCGCATATCCTTTCTGTGACGGCTCAGCGTATGCCGGACGGCATGATCCTGCTGGAGATGGCACCGATGGATAACCAGCGCCGCTTAAGTCAGGAACAGCTACAGCACGCCCAGCAGGTTGCTGCCCGTGATTTAGTGCGCGGCCTGGCACATGAGATTAAAAATCCGCTTGGCGGTTTACGTGGCGCGGCGCAGCTGCTCAGCAAAGCATTACCTGACCCGTCACTACTCGAATATACCAAAGTGATTATCGAACAGGCGGACCGGCTGCGAAATCTGGTCGACCGTCTGTTGGGGCCGCAGCTGCCCGGTACGCGCATTACCGAAAGTATTCACAAAGTGGCTGAACGCGTGGTGACGCTGGTGTCGATGGAACTGCCGAACAACGTGCGGTTGATTCGGGATTACGACCCCAGCCTGCCGGAACTGGCGCACGACCCGGATCAAATTGAACAGGTCTTGCTGAATATTGTGCGCAATGCGCTACAGGCGCTGGGGCCGGAGGGTGGTGAAATCATTCTACGTACCCGCACAGCGTTTCAACTGACCTTACACGGCGAGCGCTATCGGCTGGCGGCGCGGATTGATGTGGAAGATAACGGGCCGGGCATTCCGCCTCATTTGCAGGATACGCTGTTTTACCCGATGGTCAGCGGCCGCGAAGGTGGCACCGGGCTTGGCTTATCCATCGCCCGTAATTTGATTGATCAGCATTCAGGCAAAATTGAATTTACCAGTTGGCCAGGTCATACCGAGTTCTCGGTTTACCTGCCTATCAGGAAATAAAGGTGACGTTTATGCAACGAGGGATAGTCTGGGTAGTCGATGACGATAGTTCCATCCGTTGGGTGCTTGAACGTGCGCTCGCTGGAGCGGGTTTAACCTGTACGACATTTGAGAACGGCGCGGAAGTACTGGAGGCGCTGGCGAGCAAAACGCCGGATGTGCTGCTTTCAGATATCCGTATGCCGGGAATGGACGGGCTGGCGCTGCTCAAGCAGATTAAACAGCGCCATCCGATGCTTCCGGTCATCATTATGACCGCACATTCCGATCTGGATGCTGCCGTCAGCGCCTATCAACAAGGGGCATTTGATTATCTGCCCAAACCGTTTGATATCGACGAAGCCGTGGCGCTGGTTGAGCGCGCCATCAGTCATTACCAGGAACAGCAGCAGCCGCGTAATGTTCAGCTTAACGGCCCAACGACCGATATCATCGGTGAAGCGCCAGCCATGCAGGACGTGTTCCGGATTATCGGTCGGCTTTCGCGTTCTTCTATTAGCGTGCTGATTAACGGCGAATCCGGCACCGGTAAAGAACTGGTCGCTCATGCCCTGCATCGCCACAGTCCGCGAGCCAAAGCGCCGTTTATCGCGCTCAATATGGCGGCTATCCCGAAGGATTTGATCGAATCCGAACTGTTTGGTCACGAGAAAGGCGCATTTACCGGCGCGAATACCATTCGTCAGGGGCGTTTTGAACAGGCTGATGGCGGTACATTATTTCTCGATGAAATTGGCGATATGCCGCTGGATGTGCAGACGCGTTTGCTGCGCGTGCTGGCAGACGGTCAGTTTTATCGCGTTGGCGGCTATGCGCCGGTGAAAGTAGATGTGCGGATTATCGCTGCCACTCACCAGAATCTTGAACAGCGGGTGCAGGAAGGCAAGTTCCGTGAGGATCTGTTCCACCGCCTGAACGTCATCCGCGTTCATCTGCCGCCACTGCGCGAACGTCGGGAAGATATTCCCCGTCTGGCACGCCATTTTTTACAGGTTGCCGCGCGAGAGCTGGGCGTAGAAGCGAAGTTGCTGCATCCGGAAACCGAAGCCGCGCTGACGCGTCTGACGTGGCCAGGCAACGTGCGCCAGCTGGAAAACACCTGCCGCTGGCTAACGGTAATGGCTGCCGGACAGGAAGTGTTGATTCAGGATTTGCCTGGCGAACTGTTTGAATCCACCGTAGCAGAAAGCCCTTCGCACATGCAGCCGGACAGTTGGGCAACGCTGTTAGCACAGTGGGCAGACAGAGCGCTGCGTTCCGGTCATCAAAACCTGCTTTCCGAAGCGCAGCCTGAGCTGGAGCGGACGTTACTGACCACCGCGTTGCGGCATACGCAGGGGCATAAACAGGAAGCGGCGCGGCTACTTGGCTGGGGCCGCAACACCCTGACGCGTAAGTTAAAAGAGCTGGGGATGGAGTGATTCACGGCTTGTGTGTAAAGATTGATTATTGAGCGCAAATTGCTGGTATTTTGCGCTTTACTGTTCCGATAAGTTCAGTATGATCTTGCCCGGAAAACGGGGAGAGTCATTATGCTGGAATCAATAATTAATCTGGTATCGAGTGGCGCAGTTGACAGCCACACACCGCAAACTGCTGTTGCTGCCGTGCTGTGTGCCGCGATGATAGGGCTGTTTAGCTGAAGCTCGTTGTTTACGCCGGATGCGGAGAAAGTCGTAGGCCTGATAAGACGCAACCAGCGTCGCATCAGGCGTTGATTGCCGGATGCGGCGTAAACGCCTTATCCGGCCTACAAAAGCAATAATTTCAACAGATTTTGCAGGCCTGATAAGCGTAGCGCATCAGGCAATCTTGTTCTCAGCACATTGATGGCGCTTTCGTTTTCTACTTTGTAAACGAAGCGCCATTCACAATTTAAATCACCCGAGAGAACTGCTGCATCCGCGCTTTCTGGCGCAGATAGGTATCAAAGCACATGCAAATGTTGCGGATCAGCAAGCGACCTTTCGCCGTCACCTGTATTCCCTTCTCATCCACATCCACCAGCCCATCTTTTGCTAACGGGGCGAGCAACTTGAGATCTTCCGCAAAGTAATCAGCGAAGAGCAAATCCCACTGTTGCTCAATAGGGGCGTAATCCAGACGGAAGTTGCAGATGAGCGACTTAATCACATCGCGGCGAATACAGTCATCACGCGTTAGCGCAATACCACGCCACAGCGCATTGCCTTGTTCATCCACTTGCTGATAGTACTGCTTCAACTCTTTCTGGTTCTGCGCGTAGCAGTCGCCAATCATGCTGATGGCGGAAACGCCCATCCCCAGCAGATCGGTATCGCCCTGAGTGGTGTAGCCCTGGAAGTTACGATGCAGCACGCCTTCACGCTGGGCCACCGCCAGCTCGTCATCCGGACGGGCAAAGTGATCCATACCGATAAACTGATAGCCCGATTGTGTCAGGAAGGCGATGGTTTCCTGCAGGATATCGAGTTTTTGCTGCGGACTCGGCAGGTCAGCGTCTTTGATTTTGCGCTGAGCAGCAAAAATGGTCGGCAAATGCGCGTAGTTAAAGACGCTCAGACGATCGGGGTTCAGCTCCGCCACGCGTTTCAGGGTAAAGGCGAAACTCTCCGGCGTCTGTTTCGGCAGGCCGTAAATCAGGTCGATGTTGGTGGAGGTAAAGCCAATCTCACGCGCATGGTTAAGCAGTGCAAAGATGAACTCTTCATCCTGCTCGCGGTTAACCAGACGTTGCACTTCTTTGTTGAAGTCCTGCACGCCCATGCTCAGCCGATTAAAGCCTTCGGCGCGTAAATGATCGAGTACATCCAGTTCGATTTCCCGCGGATCGACTTCGATCGAGATCTCCGCATCGGCATTGAACTGGACGTTTTCGCGCAGCAGCTTCATCAGACGGCTGATTTGCGCTTTGTTCAGATACGTCGGCGTACCACCGCCCCAGTGCAGCTGGCTCACCTTGCGCCCGGCAAAAAGCGGTGCACGATGGACGATTTCTTGCTCCAGCGCGTCCAGATACTGATCGGCCTTGTGCTGCTGGCGAGTAACTATCTTATTGCAACCGCAGAAGTAACAAAGCTTATGGCAGAACGGAATATGTACGTAGAGAGATAATGGACGCTCAGGATAGCGCGCCACGGCTTGTAAAAACGCCTGTTCGCCGAAGTCTTCTGAAAACTCCAGCGCGGTCGGGTACGAGGTGTATCGTGGCCCGGAATAGTTATATTTCTGGATCAGGGCCAGATCCCAGTCGATTTGCTGTACAGACATGCTCACTCCTTCCGATGGCGTCTCTGGCGGCTACGGCGTACCGGCGGATGCCCGTTTCGAGTCATCAGCCGGTTGCGCAGCCACTTTTGTCGCCGCGACAACCGCTGTAGTTTAACGAATAACCACACCAGATAACATATAACCGGAAGGGTTATCAGCAGAACGGGAAGGCCCACGGCGGCAATCCGTTAGTTGCCCCGCAGCAGACGCATCATGTCTTCTTGCTTCTCGTCTTCTTCCTCTTCTTCGTCATCGTCATAAGAGAGGCCGAGTTTCTGCATCAACTCATCAATACGATCCAGTTTGACATCCACCCAGGATTGCTCTTCGGCGCTCAGGGTTTCGCCTGCTTCCAGACGTTCCAGCAGCGCATCCAGACGCTCATCCGTTTCCAGTAACTCCAACTCCGCCTGCGGTGAAAGCATAGGTTTCTCACTCTTCGGTTTGTGCTGTTTGGTGACTTTTTCAGCCACGCCCAATGGAATAGGGGTTTTACTGCCAATACGTGGATCTTTTGGTGCGTTCTGGCCTTTGCTGCCTGACGTGGTGTTACCGCCCGCTGCGCGGCTGCCCGGCGCATGACCACGACGTTTTTTCTGACGCTTACGGTCACGAGCTTCCTGATCCAGCTCCTCGCGTGTTTTTCGACGCGCTTTTGCATGACCTTTGCTGCGTGAGTTTGAAGATGATGGTTTCATAATGGTTCGTCTTTTAGCCGTTTTATTCAGTATAGATTTGCGGCGGAATCTAACAGAAAGCAAGCAAAGAAAAAAGGCGACAGATTACTCTGTCGCCTTTTTTCCTGACTCATAACCCTTAACGGGTCTTACAATCCTTGCAGGCCGCCAACACACCCTGTTTTTCCATTAGCCGGAACAATCCGTGTTGATTCCATTTCCATTTAATTACGTCTCCGGACGTTTATCTTCCTGACAATCCTCTGTCTTCGCCTCCTGGCGCTCCTGACCCTCATCCTGAGTCATTGTTCCTGTTAGCGTCCTCGCTCTATGGGTGCTACTTTACGCCTTTGCTTTAAATAAACAATCAACCGCCATCAGTATTTGCACATTTTCAGAGTTTTATATAAAAGCAATTCACTGATTTATATAGTTTATTTGACATGCGTCGCAGAATTTTCTCTGCTATTTCGCATAAAGACTATCGGCAATGTCTCACAAAGCATATGGCTTTTACTTACAACGCTCACGCCGAAAAATCCGCCTTTTATTATGGTTCAGGTATAATCGCCGCAAAGCTTTGACTGATGGAGACGACCGCTTTGACTAATTTGAATTATCAACAGACGCATTTTGTGATGAGTGCGCCTGATATTCGCCACCTACCTTCCGATACCGGAATTGAAGTGGCTTTTGCAGGCCGTTCCAACGCAGGTAAATCCAGCGCGCTGAACACGCTGACTAACCAGAAAAGCCTGGCTCGTACCTCAAAAACCCCGGGGCGCACCCAGCTTATCAACCTGTTTGAAGTGGCTGACGGCAAGCGTCTGGTTGACTTGCCTGGGTACGGTTATGCGGAAGTCCCGGAAGAGATGAAGCGCAAATGGCAGCGCGCGCTCGGCGAGTACCTCGAAAAACGTCAGAGCCTGCAAGGTCTGGTGGTGCTAATGGATATTCGCCATCCGCTGAAAGATTTGGATCAGCAGATGATTGAGTGGGCGGTAGACAGCAATATCGCCGTGCTGGTACTGCTGACCAAAGCGGACAAACTGGCAAGCGGCGCACGTAAAGCGCAATTGAATATGGTGCGTGAAGCGGTGCTGGCGTTTAACGGTGATGTGCAGGTTGAAACGTTTTCTTCGCTGAAGAAACAAGGCGTGGACAAGCTGCGGCAGAAACTGGATACCTGGTTTAGCGAGATGCAGCCTGTAGAAGAAACGCAGGACGGCGAATAATTTTCTTGCCTTAATGCTTGTGCCGGATGTGGCGTATCCGGCCCGTAAATTCAATAGATTACAATTCTACCGTTGGCCTGATAAACATGGCGTATCAGGCATTACGGATCTTTTCTTTCGCCCAATAAAAAACGCCCCAGTCATTACTGACTGGGGCGGCTAAAATATTCAGCCAAATCCGATTACGTGAAGTAAAAGGTCTGAAAGATAGAACATCTTACCTCTGTACCCTACGCGACTAACTTTACTCTTTTTTGTTCAGTTCAGAAAGCATTTTTTGTAATTTTTTTTCAGTTGTTGCATAGGAATTTCTAATAGCCATCACAAAACGTGACAGCTTATGTTGCTTACTTACGAAAAAAGGGCATGTTCAGGCGAATCTTAGTGCGCCTGATCCCAGTTTTCGCCACGCCCCACTTCCACCAGCAACGGCACATCCAGACGGGTACAGTTTTCCATCAGTTGATGAATCTGCTTCGCGACGGCATCGACATCATCTTTATGGACTTCAAATACCAGTTCATCGTGTACCTGCATGATCATACGCACACGCGGTTGCTCAGCCTGTAGCCACGCATCAACGGCAATCATCGCCCGTTTGATAATGTCGGCGGCGGTTCCCTGCATTGGCGCGTTAATGGCTGCACGTTCAGCCGCTGCACGACGAGCACCATTGCTGGATTTGATATCCGGCAGATACAGACGGCGTCCGTCCAGCGTTTCAACGTAGCCCTGCTCTTTCGCCTGAGCACGGGTGCGTTCCATATACTCCAGCACGCCAGGGTAGCGTTCGAAGTAAAGGTCCATGTACTTCTGCGCTTCTTTACGCGGAATGTTCAATTGCCGCGCCAGACCGAAAGCACTCATGCCATAAATCAGACCAAAGTTGATCGCTTTCGCGCTACGACGTTGCTCGCTGGTGACGGTTTCCAGTGGCAAACCAAACACTTCTGCCGCCGTTGCACGGTGGATATCTTTTCCTTCGGCGAATGCGGTCAGCAAGCCTTTGTCACGCGAGAGATGCGCCATAATGCGCAGTTCAATCTGCGAGTAGTCCGCTGAGACAATCACATAATCCTCTGGCGCAATAAACGCCTGGCGGATACGGCGACCTTCTTCGTTACGCACCGGAATGTTTTGCAGGTTAGGATCGGTTGACGATAAACGTCCCGTTGCGGTTACTGCCTGGTGATAAGAGGTATGTACACGCCCGGTTTTCGGGTTGATCATCAACGGCAGCTTGTCGGTGTAGGTCGATTTCAGCTTCGCCAGACCACGATACTCCAGAATCACTTTTGGCAACGGATAGTCCAGCGCCAGTTCTTCCAGTACCTCTTCCGACGTTGACGGCGCGCCACCCGGCGTTTTCTTCAGCGGTTTAATGCCCTGTTTTTCAAAGAGAATGGTTTGTAACTGCTTGGTGGAAGAAAGGTTAAATTCCTCACCTGCAATTTCATGCGCTTTCTTTTCCAGCTCAGCCAGACGAAGGGTGAGCTCTTCAGAATGATTGTGCAGCACTTTCGGATCGATCTTCACACCGTTACGTTCAATGCGTGAAAGCACCGGCACCAGCGGCATTTCGATATTCTCGAAGACGTTCAACGGCCCTTTGTGTTTTTGCAGATCCGGCCACATTTTCAGATGCAACTGCAAGGTGACATCTGCATCTTCGGCGGCGTAACGTCCGGCCTCTTCGAGGGCAATCTGGTTAAAGGTCAGTTGATTTTTGCCTTTACCCGCAATCTCTTCAAAAGTGATGGTTTTGTGCTTCAACCAACGTTCCGCGAGGCTGTCCATATCGTGACGTCCGGCAACGCTATTGAGAATGTAGGACTCCAGCATGGTATCAAACGCAATCCCACGTAGTTCAATGCCGTAGTTCGCCAGAATACCGCGATCGTATTTCAGGTTTTGCCCGACCTTCAGCGCCTTTTCATCTTCCAGCAGCGGTTTTAGCAACTCGAGTGCACGCTCGCGAGAGATTTGATCGGGCGCATCAAGATAATCATGAGCAACCGGAATATATGCCGCTACGCCTGGCTCGATAGCAAAAGAAAGCCCGACCAGGTTAGCAGAGATGTTATCAAGGCTGTCTGTTTCGGTATCAAATGCAAATACCGGCGCTTTTTCCAGCTTCGCAATCCACTCTTTCAGTGTTTCTTCATCAAGGATAGTGACGTAGTTGTCATAAGAAATCACCGTTGCCGTCACTTCTGGCGCTTCGTCTGCAACACTGGTTTCCTGCGGCCTGGCTGCGGGTTTCGCCCCTTTAGCCTGTAGCCATTTGCCCGCTTCGACATCAGCAGTCCAGCGTTTGAACTCATACTTTTTGAACAGCCCTAACAACTCTTCCGCCGCCGGTGGCTGCACTTCCAGTTGTTCACAGGTCAGCTCCAGTTCAACGTCGGTTTTAATCGTCGCCAGCTGGTATGAGAGATAAGCAACTTCTTTGTTTTGCTCGAGCTTCGCTGCCATTGTTTTCGCGCCACGGAAGCTCAACCCAGCAATTTTTTCTGGCTCGGCATACAGCGTATCCAGCCCGCCAAGACCTTGCAGCAATGCCTGCGCGGTTTTTTCACCGACGCCCGGTACGCCAGGAATGTTATCAGAGGAGTCACCCATCAGCGCCAGGAAATCGATGATCAGTTCTGGCGGCACGCCGTACTTATTCACCACCTCTTCCGGTCCGAGGATGGTATTCGTCATGGTATTGATAAGCGTAATATTTGGCGTCACCAGCTGCGCCATATCTTTATCGCCAGTGCTGATCAGCACCGGACGCCCGGCTTTTTCGGCTTCGCGCGCCAGAGTACCGATAACGTCGTCCGCTTCTACGCCAGAAACCGCCAGCAGCGGCAGTCCCATCGCTTTAACCATCGCGTGCAGAGGTTCGATTTGTGCTCGCAGATCGTCCGGCATTGGCGGGCGATGTGATTTGTAATGTTCAAACAGTTCATCACGAAAGGTTTTTCCCTTGGCGTCAAAGACCACCGCTGCATGCGTCGGTTTATATTGCATGATCAGACTGCGCAGCATGTTGAGGACACCATACATCGCACCGGTCGGCTCGCCTGCGCTGTTAGTCAGCGGGGGAAACGCGTGATATGCGCGATAAAGGTAAGATGAACCATCTACAAGGATAAGTGGATTTTGGGGGATCTGAACCATAATGTCCGTGCCTGTTTATCAGATTATGGGTAAAGGATGCCACAGACAGGATGAAAACATGAGTTTTTCACCGCTTTTCGTGAAAATCTTTTGTAGATCTTCTGGATCGCTCGCAAATCGTCATGTGGATAACTTTGTGCATAAATTATTTACATCGCTTTTAATTTATTATCATGCTTTTTACAGCATGATGTTTATCTTTGTTTTTCATGCAGTTAAAAATAAAGCCATCCCTAATAATTGAGATGATGGGATTTTTTCTAATGTGGATAGATATGAATTATTTTTCTCCTTAAGGATCATCCGTTATTTGGGTCGTTTTCTGCTAAAATCTGCGCCTTGCGCTTCTTTAGCGCACTGTCTATGGCTAACCTTTTGAATAAATTCATTATGACGAGAATACTCGCTGCGATAACCCTTTTGCTGAGTATCGTATTGACCATTTTGGTCACTATTTTTTGTTCCGTCCCGATCATCATTGCCGGGATTGTAAAACTATTGCTACCTGTGCCAGTCATTTGGCGAAAGGTTTCGCGTTTTTGTGATTTTATGATGTATTGCTGGTGTGAAGGTCTGGCGGTATTACTGCATCTGAACCCACACCTGCAATGGGAAGTTCACGGGCTGGAAGGGTTAAGTAAGAAGAACTGGTATCTGCTTATTTGTAACCACCGTAGTTGGGCAGATATTGTCGTACTGTGCGTGCTGTTTCGTAAGCACATTCCGATGAATAAATATTTCCTCAAGCAGCAGCTGGCCTGGGTGCCTTTTCTTGGCCTGGCGTGCTGGGCGCTGGATATGCCGTTTATGAAGCGTTATTCCCGCGCTTATTTATTACGTCATCCGGAGCGACGTGGTAAAGATGTTGAAACCACTCGGCGTTCTTGTGAAAAGTTTCGCCTGCATCCCACCACTATTGTCAATTTCGTTGAAGGCTCCCGTTTCACGCAAGAAAAACATCAGCAAACCCACTCCACTTTTCAAAACTTGTTGCCACCAAAGGCGGCAGGCATTGCGATGGCGCTAAATGTACTGGGTAAACAATTCGATAAACTGCTTAATGTTACGCTGTGTTATCCGGACAATAACCGTCAGCCGTTCTTCGATATGTTAAGCGGTAAACTGACGCGAATTGTCGTACATGTGGATTTACAGCCTATTGCCGATGAGTTACATGGCGACTACATCAATGACAAAAGCTTTAAGCGCCATTTTCAGCAATGGCTGAACTCATTGTGGCAGGAAAAAGACCGGCTTCTGACATCGTTGATGTCATCACAGCGGCAGGAAAAGTAAGTTTTACTCGCCTCTGAATGAGCAGAGGCGAGTGAGTATTTTAATGAACAAAACGTCCGGCACGAGACATAAATTCTTCTTCGCTCATCTCCTGACCGTTAAAAAAAACTTTACTCGGTGTATAACGCAGTTGCAGCGAGGCGGTATTGTTGTCAATCGTGATTAACTGCAACATCTGACCTAATGTCATCATCCCGCTGATTTGTTTATCAGCCCGCTTTTGCGCTTTTTCCGCATCCATCCCTTCAGATAAATTAAGCTGTTTTGCGGTTTCTGTGGCGACATTAAGCGGTAACTTCATATCAAAATTGAGCGATTTAATATCTTTGTTTGTGGATGATGAAGATTTGGCGGGGTCGGCAATACTGATATCCAGATTGGCATTTAGTTCGCCGAGTGCGTTCTTCCATCTTACTGGTTGTTTAATGGTCGGCTCACTTTTTTGTAATAACGGTAAATACTCTTTGAACAATGCAGCATTCACTTCTTGCAGAGCAACTTCATCGTTTGCTAACTCAGGGTGTGCAGCAAGCTGCTTCTGCATCGCAATGTTATACTGGATGATAAATTGGCGCACCGCTGAGGGATCAATAGATTCAGCAATCAATGACCACTCACCACTACCGAGTTGCTGATTCCCTTTTGTTAACTTATCAAGTTCGTAGGTCAGATTGACATTGATATAATCTTTGTCTTTAACGCGATCCAGCCTGGTTTTTGCAACGAAAGCATCGATTTGGGCAACGACTTCCCCCTGGTTGATAATATTAACCTGATTAAATTTCGACTCGCTTTCACCAACCGGAAATTTCTTTTCTTCTAATCGTGTCAGAGAATCAATGGTAAAACTTTTCGCCGTTACTTTGTTCATTGGTGAAAATTGCAGAACAATATCTTCGACTTTGCCTTCAATATCCAGGTTAGACAATGAACTATCATCACCATTAAAAGTAAACTGGCCTTCACCAAAAGAAAACTTTCCATACTCTGCAGGGGCAACATCTAATGTCGTGGAGAATGGGCCACCAAACGCGAATCGCAATGTCGCTTCCACGGGCGATTTATTTTTCGCGGCGATAAATAGCGGTTGTGTCAGCTCATTATTCACTAAGTTCACTTTTGCCGCTGCCAGTGCTGGGATGACATTACCATGCATTAACATTGTGATGGGCAACGGACCGTGCTCAACATCCACATCAAATACAATTTTCTGGCCTGGCTTGATATTGAGATCGGGTGCACCGTTATCAAATGTCATTTGCATTTGAAAACGGGAATTAAAAAAGCCTTTGTCAAAATTTTTATAACTTAACGTCATATCGTAGGCATGTTCACCTTTCTTTTTAGCATCGTTAAAACCTTTAATAAACTTTTCGACACCAGGCTGAATTTGCGTACCTGTGTACCATGTGCCACCACCCCAGATTACGGCTAACGCAACAATGGCACCTGTAGCTGACTTACGTATCATATAAATATTCCCTGATAAAACAGCAAAACTTTGAATATCCACTTATGCTGAAATAATGTCCAGCAGCAGGACGCATTATCAGAATGTATTTATATTTATTAAATAATAAAAAAAGCCCGTGAATATTCACGGGCTTTATGTAATTTACATTGAATTATTTTTTCTCGGACAGATATTTCACAGTATCAGCATACTGCTGAACAAAAACATCCATATTGCTGGTATCCATACCCTGCGGATTCAGCTGATATTTACCGTTAACAAACATCGCCGGAACACCACGCAATTGCACGTCAGCTGCAGCTTTTTCCTGCTGAGCGACCAGAGATTTCACCACGAAGCTGTTCCACGCCGCGTCGTACTCTTCACCTTTAATACCTGCGTTGATAAATACATCGCGGATATCAGATGCTGAACGAATGGTCTGGGTTTTTTGTACTCCTTCAAACAGCGGAACTGTGACTTTGTCTTCCACGCCCAGCGCCATCGCCACAGCCCATGCCTGAGTCAGCTCTTTGCCCAGGTCACCCCCCATGAAGTTGACGTGGTATTTAGTCATCTTCACGCCTTCCGGCAGTTTTTTCTTCACGTTATCAGAAATATGCAGAACTTCTTCAAACTGATAGCAGTGCGGGCAGAAGAAAGAGAAAAACTCCAGCACTTGCGGCGCGCCAGCAACTGGTTTTTCCAGGGTAGTGTACTGTTTACCATCTTCATACTGCGCCGCCGATGCGCTAAACGCTAAAACTAAACCAGCCAGCGCCAGCCAAATCTTTTTCATGATCTACTCTCTCCGATTAATACATAGGTGTTAATTGCAAAGGGGGTTCTTGTAGAACTTTTGCCTGTTCTATAAAAGTCGCCGTCTGTCGTAGCCAGTAATCTTCCCCGGTTAACCACGGGAAATTTTTCGGGAACGCGGGATCAGCCCAACGCCGCATTAGCCAGGCAAGATAATAAACCAAACGCATGGCGCGTAAAGGTTCAATCAGTCCGATTTCAGCGGTGTCGAACTCGCTAAATTCTTCATAAGCCTCAATAATAGTTTCCAGTTGCATCCGCTGCTCGGCTTTATCACCATTGAGCAACATCCACAAATCCTGAACGGCTGGACCATTACGTGCATCATCCAGATCAACAAACATTGGACCATCGCGCCAGAGAATATTCCCGGCGTGGCAGTCTCCATGTAGCCGCAGAACGGTGAAATCTTCCCGCCAGTGTGCTGTAACGGCGGCAATCAGCTCATCTGTCGCTTTCAGGAATGCCGCTTTCAACCCGGAAGGTATTAGTGTAGCGTCCTCAAACAGCTTGCGTGGCTCAATGAGATATTCATTCAAACCGATGGTCGGGCGATGGATAAAAAGCTGTTTGCGCCCCGTCTGGTGCATACGCCCTAAATAACGCCCAACCGCTTCCATCTGATCGATATTATCAGCTTCGAACTGGCGACCACCGACGCTTGGAAAAACAGCGAAATAAAATCCCTGATGGTTCAATAAAGTCTGACCATTAAAGGCCACAGGTGCTGCGACCGGAACTTCATCGTTAACCAGCTGCAACGCAAATTGATGTTCTTCGAGGATTTGATCGGCTGTCCAACGTTCAGGGCGATAAAATTTGACGACAAAACGTCGACGATCTTCGTCCTGAAATTGATAGACACGGTTTTCATAGCTGTTAAGCGGGGTAAGACCGGAATCCACCCGAATCCCATGCTCAAACAGAGCGTCCATGATGGTATCCGGGTGTAGTGTCTGGAAAGTAAAAGCGCTGTTGTTCATCCCATCATCCGGAAAACATTACGAATGATGAAGGATATCATTTCACGATGATTTTGGTTGCGCCGCTTACAAGCTTTTACTCTTTAATTACACCACGTGCGCGTAATAGCGCCGTTTTGAAATCTTCTTCATAATCTTTCTGCAAACCCGGGATCACCGCATCTTTCGCGGAATCACGCATTTTCAGGTGATAGATCAGAATGTCATCCGTCAAATCCGCCAGTTCGCCGTCAAAACCTGACTCTTTCGCCAGTTTCTGCAAAAATTGCAGCAGGTTAAGGTCTGGCTCTTTTTGCCAGGCTGGCTGGAGGAGTTCAATAACTTCATTCAGACGTTTACATTTCATAGTAATGCTCCTTACTCTTGAGACAGACACGTTAGCAGGGTCAATCCCACAATAAAAGAGGCGATATCGGTGAATCTGATGACGACGATAACAGGCGTTGTGCTGGCGGGCGGTAAAGCCAGACGAATGGGCGGCGTAGATAAAGGATTGCTTGAATTAAACGGCAAACCATTATGGCAGCATGTCGCTGACGCGCTTATGACGCAGCTTTCTCACGTCGTGGTTAATGCTAATCGTCATCAGGAAATCTATCAGGTAAGCGGTCTGAAAGTGATTGAAGATTCACTGGCGGATTACCCTGGTCCTCTGGCAGGAATGCTTTCAGTAATGCAGCAGGAAGCGGGTGAGTGGTTTTTGTTTTGCCCGTGCGATACGCCTTACATTCCCCATGATTTAGCCGCCCGGCTTACTCATCAGCGCAAAGATGCGCCTGTCGTGTGGGTCCACGACGGTGAACGCGATCACCCGACTATTGCTCTGGTAAACCGCGCAATTGAGCCTTTATTACTGGAATATCTGCAAGCAGGAGAACGCCGGGTTATGGCATTTATGCGTCTGGCTGGCGGTCATGCGGTTGATTTCAGCGATCGTAAAGAGGCATTTATAAACGTGAATACGCCAGAGGAGCTTGCCCGATGGCAGGAAAAACGATGATACCGTTACTCGCCTTTGCTGCATGGAGTGGCACCGGAAAAACAACGCTGCTGAAAAAATTGATCCCGGCATTATGCGCCAGAGGGATCCGTCCGGGGCTGATTAAGCATACGCACCATGATATGGATGTTGATAAACCGGGCAAAGATAGCTATGAGCTGCGCAAGGCTGGCGCGGCGCAAACCATCGTTGCCAGCCAACAGCGATGGGCCTTGATGACGGAAACACCAGACGAAGAAGAGCTGGATCTACATTTTCTCGCAAGTCGAATGGATACCTCAAAGCTGGATTTGATTCTGGTCGAAGGGTTTAAGCATGAAGAGATCGCAAAGATTGTGCTGTTTCGCGATGGAGCCGGACATCGACCGGAAGAATTAGTGATAGACAGGCATGTTATTGCTGTAGCCAGTGATGTGCCGCTTAATCTTGATGTCGCGTTACTGGATATTAATGATGTTGAGGGGCTGGCTGATTTTGTGGTGGAGTGGATGCAAAAGCAGGACGGATAGGCAAGAGTAGGCTGGAGCAAACGCGCCAGCGTCGCATCCGGCATTTATTCCGCACCAACGCAAAAAAGCCCAGTCTTCCGACTGGGCTCTTCGCTTAATTTGATGCCTGGCAGTTCCCTACTCTCGCATGGGGAGACCCCACACTACCATCGGCGCTACGGCGTTTCACTTCTGAGTTCGGCATGGGGTCAGGTGGGACCACCGCGCTA